>ERZ827528.2569-NODE-2569-length-16350-cov-9.492237_pt1 | contig 16350 bp, 17 predicted proteins | sample MGYA00519768_ERZ827528 | MGnify/ENA primary metagenome ERZ827528 (study PRJEB31778, sample SAMEA3449343) | human gut metagenome | biome: human gut; feature: human-associated habitat; material: faeces | place: United Kingdom | collected 2010/2012 ...
CCACCACTCAAATCTATGCGAAAGTCACCCCGCCGATGATCGACCGTGAGGTTACGATGCTGCGGGACAAACTGGCCGCGAAATTCTCCGCAGAGGCATAAATCCCGGCAATAAAATAACATATTAGGTATTTATCTGCCTTATGTGAATTCATCATTCGGACATTGCATCTTTGCAGCGAAAACCCACTGCAATCCGACTATGGAACGACTCGATGAGATTTTGGAAATCGTCCGCGAACTCCGCGAGGATATTGCTTATATGAAACGTCACCGGAATATGCTTTGCGGCACCCCGGTCCTTGAAGTGAGCGATGTCTGCGACCTGCTGAAGATCAGCGACCGCCAGTTGCGCCGCTACTGTGTCAGCGGACAACTCGCCGGTTTCCACTTCGGGCGCCGTCTTATGTTCTCCGCTGCCGAGATAAACCGTTTTATCGAACGGATCGATATGGAGTACCGGCAGCGAAAGGAACTGAAAAACCGGATCAGAAACCTTTAATTCACAACCCTATGCCTGACAAGTATTATTTGGTGGAGTCCGGAGCCTTGGAGAAACTGCTCCTCACGCATTTCATGCTGACACAATCCACGCTGCTCTTCGAACACCTGTTGAGCCACAGCGACCGCCCGATGTTCCTCTCGGCCCGCAAGGTCTGCGAGGTGCTGGGTCTGGACCGTCACCAGCTCGAACAATGCCGTAAAAAGCGGATGATCCGCGCCCGTGCCGTCAACGGACAGATGCTCTATGATGCCTACGAGCTGATCGCGCTTACGGAGCACTTCTACCGTCGGAAGCTGCGGAAGACCCTCTCCCGGATACCGCAGTTCGCGGTGCGCTGACCGAAAGGGACTGACTGCATCCGCAGCAGTCCCTTTTTGCATTGAGACAGCACGAGTAATAATTAAAAATCCCTTTGTGATCGCCGTCTCCGGGGCAAGATAGCGGCAGGTTCTTAGGCCCTTTTCGTCTTTTTCGCACGATCTCCACCCTTCGGGTCGTATCGCGCGAAAAAGTCCGACTGCGGGCTGCCCCTGCCGCTGAATTTTCTGCCCCGAAGCCGGCTTCTCACTTTCATAGTGGGTATTCGCCGGCCGTATGTCAAACCAAAATTCATTTCGAAGATGAAGAATCAGAAGTTCGAAATTGCGGTAGCAGGTTACGACTATCGCTTCAAGACCTACGCCCGGGATGGTGTGGAGGCATCGGTAAAGGTGAAATGTTTTCTCGGACAACCCGATGCCGAGTGTACGATCCTTATTCCGACGTTGAATGACTACCTGCGGGAAACGGAATCCTACCGCAGGCAGGTGGCCCGGCGATGAGAAAGTGGATCGATCAGTCGACCTTCGACGAGCTGCTGCTCGCCAATGCCGAGGATAACATAGAGCGGGCTATTCAAAGCGCATCGGCCGTATTGGAAACAGTGCAGGAGTTCGTTCCGGAGGCAGCCTTGTTCTACCGTGTTACACATGCCGAGGACAGCCTGAAAAACTATTTCGAGGAGGCGTGCACCGGTTTCCGAAGAAACGGCATCCTGTTTCTCGTCCGCCAATATTTCTATCCAAAACCCTATTACGACCTCCGATTCGATTGGTCGTTCTTCCGATATGCGGATAACTATTCCTACGGCAAGGCTTTCGACAAACAAACTGCACCGAACCGTATCGGAGTTTTCACCCGGAAGAAGATCGACGACTGGGTGGAATACCTCACGCAGGGTTACCGGAATCTCGAACGGATCAATGCGGAGAACGAGCGAAAAATGACCGGATACCGCAACCGATTGGAAGCAATACCTGATGTGGTTTGGGAATATGACAAAAATCGCGGTCATATCACGCGGCACGGTTTGACCTATACTTTCGATGGATTACAGTGAAAAGATTTCTTTGGATTATCGTTGCCGCACGCTCGACGATTTCCTGGCACTCTCCGACAACAAACTCATACCTAAACCCTGATCGACTACAGTTATGAGTACGACGAAAGCGGCCGACTCGCAAAAACATATCCGGGAAGGCCGGACGGTGCAGCATTTCATCGACTCTCCGGTCCCGGAGGTCGAACGGATTATGGCCGGAAGAAGCCGGCGCAAGCCTTTTGCCACGAGGCAGGAACTCGCCACATGGTGTAAGGGCAACCAGTCCTATTACAAGAAACGCATTCCGGGTGTCAACAGCTATTTCGCCCGACTGTATAGCCTGAACTAAATACTCTACGACTATGAACCGAAATACTGTTATCGAAAATATCTGCTCCGCATGCCACTGCGGCGAACGTCGTGCCGAGGAATATCTGGCCGCGGAACTTCGCAACCTGCGGGAATTGCGGGATGCAGGCGCGCTGTGCTACGGCGACCTAGAAACGGCCTGTTCGGGGCTGGGACTGGACTTCGATTATACGGACTATTTCTGTCAGGCCTTGTCACTGAACTAACTCCGATTTACGATGAACAATCTTTGTTTCAACCGTTTCACACTGCGGACGGACGATGCGAAAACCCGCCGCAAAATCCTTCGCTGGCTGGCGCTCAATTATCGTTTGTACGAATACCTCCCCTCGGATGCAGAGATCCGCGGACGCTTCATCTCGCGCAAGCCCTTTCTCGCCAAGGCGTTCCGGCGCCAGATCGGGAAATTGTACGGGGCATCGTGGCTATTGTCCGGCGAAAGCGAAAATACTACTGCCTAGCGGTCACTCGCGGCAATAGGTGTACTTTAGTGGTACGCCCTCCCCGGGAGACTCCGAGTGCCTGGGTCCCGAGTTTTTTAAAGCGCCTGTCCCGTCCGGCTGCACTTTAATGCTGGTGCTGTCCAGAGATAGTACACCGACAACAACTCAAGCACGTTTTGCTTACGCAGTAACGCGAACGCGCGACCAAGGACTCCTGACTTGGCCCACCAGTTCATGCGGGTGTAAACTATGTGCCACGGAGCATAGCTCTTGGGAAGACTCCACCATTTACAGCCGTTCTCAAGAACGTACAAAATAGTGTTAAGTACTTTTGATTGCTTAAACGTGTTTTACCCCGATGAGACGGAAAATACAAAGCTATACGGTGATATTTGCTTTCTAGTAATTTAATGACATAAATATGGAAATCTAATGATAAATTATTTTAGTAATGTTAACAGAAGCTCATCAAAGTAAGGGGTTTCGTAATACGAAACCCCTTACTTTGAAAATTATAAATTGAAAATCAGAGTTTGCCCATGCCGGGGTCCTGTTCCAGCGAATAGAGCAATGCTTTGTAATGCGCCCGATCGGCGGGATGAGCCGTTGCAGCCCGGTTTCTCAGGAGAACTTTTACCCGGTTTGCCAATTCCAGATTGTAGGGAGTTGTTTCCGAGAGAGGTGCCATATCAATGCTGCGTCTGAATTCGCCCGGTTCGTAGCCGAAACTGTATGCTTGTGCCGGACATGTCCCAATTCGTTCGATTGCATCCCGTATCTGGTCGGCATACCGTTTCACCATGCCGCTTTCATCGAGGCTGAAAGCCAGTATCTCACTCAGGTAAGACCCTGCCGGAAGAGCGCCGGCGAGCGCTACGCCCGAAGTTGTTCCGTTCGTTGCTGTACGCATTTGGGCCACCAGCGATTTCTGGAAAATTTTCTCCCATCCGGAGAGTTTGCGTCCCCGGATCGTGGCATCGAACGCTTCGCGGTAGAGATCGTCGTAAAACTCCTTCACTGTATAGGGATTTCCGGCAATCAGGGCCGAGCGTGTGACGTTTGACCCGAGCGATCCGAGCATCAGCGCAAGATCTTCGTAGACGCGCCGGTAAACGTTGGAATGAATCTCCATGCCGTAACGTTCCACGATAGAGGGTTCGAACAGCCATTCGCTGTCACGCAGCTGATCGAACACCCAACGGAGCGAACGGCGTTGGATCTCTTTCGGGAGAGCCTGGAAACGCTCGCCCGGTGTTCCCTCTTTCACATAAGTAAGACGGATGCCTCCCACATTCATCATCGCGGCCCGGAGATATCGGAGGTAGGTGTTTAGCAATGTATTGTACATATCCTTGCGCTGGACATCCACGTCAGTGCCAGGCATCCATTCGCATAACCGGGGCAAAATGTATTTCAGGTTCCGGATGCCGTAGTCGCCGGCCTTGACCGGATCGTCGCCGAGGTCCTCTTCGAGCGCACTCGGGTCGTAACGGGCGAAAATCTGCTGCTGACCGTAGCGATAGACCGGATCGCCGGCACGGGTGTCCGCCCAGCGTTCCAGTTCGGCCTGCTCCTCCCGGGCTGTCTTTCCGAAAACGGGACGATAGAGCCATTCGATAGCATAGTAATCGTAAGGTCCCAGATCGGGAGGCGTCAGTTTCAGGCCCTTGTCGCCGGGCTGGGCCACGTAGTTGAAACGGGCGTAGTCCATGATCGAGGGCGTGGTTCCGTTCTTCTGTGTGAAACTTGCGCTGCGGAGCGAATCGACGGGGAATGCCGCCGAAGCTGCCATGTTGTGCATCAGTCCCAGCGTGTGCCCGATTTCGTGCGCAACGACGTATTCCAGCGACTCGTCCATCACGTCTTTCGGCATCTTTACGGTCCGCACGCGCGGGTCTACCTGCGCGGTCTGGATGAAGCGCCACTGGTTTATCACATCCGTAACGTCACTGTACACCAGCACGGACGCATTGACGATCTCCCCCGTGGCCGGATCGACCCACGACGGGCCCATGGCATTGGCAGTAGGCGCCGGGATATAGCGGATGCAGGAGTATTTCAGGTTGTCGGGATCGAATTCGGGATCGTCGACGGGGAAATCCCGCGCCACCATTACGTTTTTGAATCCGATCTTTTCGAAAGCCCGGTTCCAGCGCAGTACCGACCGGCGGATCGGCTCTTTCCAAGTTTCGGGAAACGTGTTGTCGATATAGAAGACGATCGGTTTGGCCGGTTCTGTCAGTTCGCCGCGCAGGTAGGCGGCTGTGTCTTTGGGCTCCAGCCGCCACCGGTTAGCGTAAGCGTACCGATCGAGGCGGTCCTTTTCAGCCGTGAGTTTCGTCTTGTCGGTACGGAATATGCCGATGCGTGCATCCGAAACTCGCGGGTGCATTTTCCGTTCGGGCAGCAACAGCATCGACGTCGTCATTTTGGCTCGGGAATTCCCCTCAGCGATGGTGAGCAGTCCCAACAATGCGATGCGGTAGGAGGCCGAATAGTCGGTCACGACTGACAGGTTGTCGTCGAAAGCCTTTACCTTTTCGATCGTGCTCAATTCGGGTTTGAGCGTGTAGCTGATCGAGAGTATTCCGCCGACGCTTTTGGTCTTGAAAGGCGTGAGCTTTTTCTCCTTGCCCATGAACAGATCGGTGACGTCGATCACGACCGCCGTACTGTCGGCATTCCATGCCTTGACGGGATGTTTGCGCACGACGGTGTTCATGTAGTTCCGCTTCAGCGCTTCGTGCATCCGCGGGTCTCCGGCGTCGCTCTCCATCGAAGCGCTGATCTCTTCGAGCACCACGGTGCTGTCCTGCATCACCATCCGGACGTGGAGCGGATCGTTTTCCATGTAGCCCAGAATGGCCCCGTCGGGGTCAGACGAGGCGTTAGGCTTTTGTCCGAGCAACATTTCGCGTCCCAGGTAACCCTTCGGGATTTCGAAATAGAGTTTGCCCGAATCGTGGTAAGCGGTGACGAACTTGCTGCGCACGGTGCGGTCGCCGGAGGCTTTGACGATCTTATCGTAAGGCGTCTCCTTCTTCTTTTCGGGAATGGAGTCGGCAGCCTCGGTTTTGTTTTTTTTCTTTCCGGAGGATCTTTTGGCCTGGGAAGGAGAGGCGACGGCCAGTACCGAAAGCACGGTCACAGCCCAGAATAACATACGTTTGGTCATTGGTGTCTATCGTTAGGTTATAGGTTTACTCCCCGGACAGCCAGGTAGTCGTTCACAATTTTTTTCATCATTTCATATTTGGCATAGAGCACGGAATACTGCGTGCGGTCGTAACGCACTTCGAACCAGGCGTCGCTGCCCGTCAGACGCGTGGTGATCGCGGCAGCCAGGAAAGCTTCGACATCCTCGCGCTGTGTGGGGAGATTGTAATAAAAGATGTAGGCTCCCGGGACCAGTCCGTCATGGAAATTGTTGTAGCTGGCGCGGGCTTGTTCGACCAGTGAGGCATCTCCCCATGGGGAGTACGACAGCCCGTTGTCTTCTGAATAGTAAAGGAATCCGAAGCTCTCCCACGTGGGAAGGTATTCGTTGAAATCGTCATCGTAGTCCGTCATGACCATGGAACCGTAATAGGAGGCATTTTCTTCACCGGGCTTGTCCGAGAGGGCATAATATTCTCTTATTCTTACCGGGTCCCAGGCCATCAGGTCGGACGTGTAACACGCCGCCAATGCTCGGGCGGCCCATTCGGCCTGTCCGACCGCATCCATTGCGTCGATCTGCGGCAGCTGGGCCAGCCCCAGGGTGTTCATCCCCCGGAAGGCACGGCGCAGGCTGCGAATGTCCCGTTCATTGCCGTCCTGTGGCGCGAAAGGCATATAAATCAGGCTGTCGGAAAGCAGGATTCCTTTGGGGCGAAGCCCCTCGGGCAGATTGGGAATGACGTGTTGTTCAAGCAGGTCGACCGCTTTGGAAACACCTTTACGTTTGGCTGAGGGATTGCGGATGTCGATACTCAACTGTGAACCCCATTCGTTGCCCGATCCGTCGATGAAATAGGCCAGATCGAGGATGTAGTCGAAAACATAGGGGTGCCCGTCCGCGTAGGTGCCGCGCTCCTGACTGCCCAGTTTGTCGCTGTAAAAGATGCCGATGCCGCTCTCTTCGTAAATCTCGAATAACCGGTGGTCGAGTGCATCGTCGGGATTGTCCTGGCGGGCGAACCAGTCGATGTCCGCATTGCTCGGGGCCGGATGGCCGTCATCTTCGTTGCAGGCGGCAAGCGGGAGCACCAGCAGGCATACCGCCGCCCAAATCAGTCTGTTTTTTATGTTCTTTTTCATGTCAGGCTCTTATTTGGTGGGTGTGATATTCACGCGGTCGTTGTCCGCAATGGCTCCGTGATTGAGTTCGATCTCCCGCCGGGGGATTGGCAGCAACCAGTTTCCGGGATTGGCCGGATCGTAGGCCGGAAGAATGAATTCGCCTTCGTAAATGTTGGCGTCGTCGAGCTGCCAGGCTTTGTGGGAGATGCTCGTGCGCAGCGGATGTTTCGTTTGCACGGCGTAACGTTTGAGGTCGAACCAACGGTGGCCTTCCTGATAGAGTTCCTTGCGGCGCTCATTGCGGATTGCGTCGATCAGCGCCGTTCCCCGCTCCGGCACGTCGATCTGGCCGCCGGCCTTGATGCGCTTGGCGCGCAGCGCAGCGACAAGTGATGCGGCATCCGCCTCGTCGTTACTCCCGGCACGGTGCGCAAGCGCTTCGGCCTTATTCAGATAGATTTCGGGAAGACGCACGGACAGGCAGTTCGACACGATGCCCAGCCCTTCGGAAGAGGCGTATTTGTAGTCGAGTTTGTAGCCGCCCGTGGGACCGCTGCCATAATTGGTAGAAGGCCATGCGTTGAATATGCCTTTGCGGGCATCGGTATCGGGGAAGAGCGGGGCGTACAGATCGGTCGGAATGACGTAAAAGGATTGTGCGACTCCGTTGTAATAGAGCGGCCCCTGGGTGAAGATCACCTCGGGAGAACCTCCCCATATGGCGGGGTTATCCGCGGAAAGGGTTCCGGCGCCGACCAGATCGTATAAGGCATAGCGAGGATCTTTCAATACGATGTCGGCTTCGGCAATCGCATCGTCCCAGCGTTGCATATAGAGGTAAACGCGGCTCAAAAGGGCATGTGCCGCTGTCGCTCCGGCGCGGTAAATGCTCTTGTTCTCAATCCCTTTCAGCAACTCCGCAGCTTCGGTCAGGTCATCGACGATCTGCGTATAGACCCGCTCCACCGGTTCACGCACATAATCCTTGTCCTCAATCGGGGCGGTCAGTTTCACCGGTACGCCCGGATCGGCTGTGGCCGTCGAAGGCGTATAGGGTTTCGCATAGCAGTTGACCAGATAGAAATAAGCCTGGCCGCGCAGCAGGAGCGATTCGCCTTTCAGCCGGTTGTATTCGGGATTGGCAGCAAAGCGGGTGTCGAGTTGTTCGAGAATGAGGTTGACGACCGAAATCTGCTTGTAAAGCGTCGTCCAGGTATTGTCCTCATATTCCTGCATCGCCGAGAGCTGCGATTTGTCGCTGCAACCGATGAAAGGATCTTTGCTGAAACGATAATGCCACTCCCAGGCAGAGAATACGAGGGCGGATTTGCTGCGGTAAACTTCGATATCGTCGTCCATACAGTTGATCCAGCTGCCGACCTTCTGGCTGCTCACCAGTCCCATGACTGGACTTTCAGCTGCCGTGGTGAGATATCCGTCGCCCACCAGCAGTTCGTCGATGTCGGCAATGGTGCGCACATAATCCAGGTCGCCCGTGTTTTCGGTCAGGAAATCGTGGCACGAGGCCAGTCCCAGGAGCGAAAGGAGCGCTGTCAGATAGATACGTATCGTTTTCATGTCAGAAAGAGATGTTCAGGTTAAACGAATAGGTAGGACGGTACGACATGTTGAGCACCGTAGAGCTGCCCGACTGGGTGGTGGGGTCCTGACCTTTGAGTTTGCTGTCGCAGATCACGAAGAGGTTGGTCGCTGCGAAACCGACATAGGCCGTTTTGAGACGGAGCCTGTTGCAGATCGGCTGCGGGATGTTGTAACGCAGGGAGAGCGATTGCAGGCGGAGATAGTCGCCGCTGGCCACACGCAGGTCGGAATTGTCGTACATCTGCCAGATATTGTCGGCAAAGACGTAGGGCTTGTTGTACCACCAGTTTCCGGCTCCCAGTGTGTTTTCAAAAGCACTGCCGCTCAGCACGCCGGGGATATTGGTCCGCGCCTCGTCGCCCGGCTTCATCCAGCGGCCGCCGAATTCCTTGCGGACATTCTCTTCTGGCTGCGGAGCGATGGTTCCGCCTGCGCCCGATACGTTGGGGTACATGCTCAGCAGACGGACCTTCGAACCGAGACTGTAGGCGAGATTCACCGACAGCGTGAAGCGCATCCAACTGAAGCTGTTGAGGATCGAGCCCTGGATCACCGGCACGCGGCGTCCCGAGTAGACCATCACCTGCTGGAAGACCTCGTCCTTGCTCATCGTGTTATAGAGCGCCTCCTTGTCGCTGCCGATGTTATGGAAGAGAGGCCGGCCGTCGGTTCCGTCCAGCCCGGCGAAACGGTAGGAGTAGAAAGAGTTGAGCGAACGGCCCGGAATCTCGATCGAACCGTTGAGATAGTCGTCATAAGTGAACTCGTTGCGCGAAGTGCGGTCCGTGGCTCCGTCGCTGCTGTGCAGTTCGTTCATGACGCGGCTCAACTGCGGGGCGATCGTCCAGCGGAATCCGTTGGGTCTTTCGCGCGTGATGCGGTTGATCGGCGTGAAGGAGAACGAGAGCTCGAGACCCTGGTTCTGGATCGTGCCCGAATTGACCGTGTAGCTCGTGGGGCCGTTCACGCTCGAGATGATTTTCGGCAGGAAAGCGTCTTTGGTCTTTTTGTAGAAATAGTTAACGTTACCGACGATACGCCCTCCGAAGAGCGAAAAGTCGAGCATCAGGTTGGTCGAGGTGGTTTTCTCCCACCGCAGGTCGGGATTGGGGTAGCTCGCCACGGTGGAACCGTATTCGTTGAAGGCGCTGTTGATAGGTCCGCGGCGGATGATGATTTCGGAGCTTTCACTCGAAAGCATATTGCCCTGAATACCGACCGAGGCCTGCAGCGAGAGCGCGTCGAGCCAGCGGGAACGCTCCATCAGGTCGTTCTTGATGTTCCAGCGGCCCGAAAACGACCAGACAGGCAGGATTTTCTCGTTGGCGCGCGACCCGAACTGGTTCGAACCGTCGATACGCATGTTGGCATTCAGCATGTAACGATTCTTGTAGTCGTAAGAGACCGTGAGATAGGCCGATGCAAGGTTCGTGAGCGAGATGCTGCGCACACCTTTGGCCGTGCGGTCGGTCTGGAGCCAGCGGTAATATTCGTCGTAGGTTTCGCGGTCGAATTCGTTCATCGAGCGTCCGCGTCCGGGTTCGTAACCGCGGTAGGTCTGGCTCCAGCTGGTGTAGCGGTTCGACGAGATCTCGCCGCCGAGCGCCGCCGACAGGGAGTGGTCGCCGTCCTTGTCGAGCGTCGTGTTGTAGTCGATCTGCGCACGGATCATATAGGCCCGGCGGTCAACCGAATTGTCGAGCAGCTCCCCGCCGCTGGGCATCATGCTGAGGGTGTTTTCCGGACCGCCGGCGCTCAAGTACTGTCCCCGGTAGGAGTTGGCCCCGAAATAGCTCTGGTCGCCCGTGTGGTCCATCGAATAGGAGAGCGTCACGCCGGCTTTCAACCCCTCCAGGATGCGGTAATCGAGCGTGGTGTTGAACGATGCCGTCGTGGTCCTGATTTCCTGCCACGTATTGTCCAGTTCATCCAGGATGTTGAAGTTCACGGTGTTCTTTCCCGTGTAGTCGGGTTTGAGGTAGGTGTGGCGCGTGCCGTCTTCGTTGTAGGCTTCGAGCGCCCGGCTGGTGTTGTAGGCGTATCCAAGTACGTTGACGCTCGAAGGCGTGTAGTCTTTGTCCTGCGTACTGGCGTTCATGCCGAAGCGGAATCCGAAACGTCCGAAATTGGCCGTAAGGTTGGCATTGGCCGTGTAAGTCTTGTCCTTTTCGCCCCGGATATTCCCTCGGGCGTCGTTCAGACCCAGCGACACGTAATATTTCATGGTCGAAGAGCCGCCCGAGAGGCTGACGGTGTGCTTCTGCGACCAGGAGTTCCGGGTCAGCAGATCGAACCAGTCGGTGTTGAGGCTTTCGGCACGGCTTACCCGGCGCCGCATCTCGGAGAAAGAGATGCGATCCTCCCAATAATCCTTGATGGCCGCTTCGTAACCCACCCACGACTGGACATAGGGATAGGCGACGTTGCTCTCGATCAACTGGCGCGAAAAAGCCACACGCTCGCGGGAATCCATCATGTTGACGAATTTATCGCCGTAGTGGGGACGCCGTGCAAAGGTCACGGAAGCCGAATAATTCACCTGCGGGGGACCGGCCTTGCCTTTTTTTGTCGTCACCACGATTACGCCGTTGGCCGCCCGTGTACCATAGATGGCCGTTGCGGCGGCGTCTTTCAGGATGTCGATCTGTTCGATGTCCTCGGGGTTGACGCCGGAGATGGCGTTGCCCAGCAGATTGACGAAATCGAGGTCGTTCAGCTGACTCGGATCGACGTTCACGGGGTCCGATTGCGGAATGCCGTCGATCACCCATAACGGTTCCTGCGAGCCGAGGATCGTGGAAGTGCCGCGGATACGGAGTTTGGGTGCCACGCCGACCTGTCCGCTGTTCTGCATGAAGGTCATGCCCGGGACGCGGCCTTCGAGCATCTGGTCGATGGTCACCGCACCCGGAATAAGAATGTCCTGCGCCTTGATCGAGGTGATGGCGCTGGTGTTCTTGCGCCGGTCGATGGTCTGGTAACCGGTTTGTACCACGACTGCACCGATTTCGCCGGCTTTCTCCTTGAGTATGATGTTGATATGCTTCTGCCCCGTGTATTTGACTTCACGGGTTTCCATGCCCACGAACGAATAGACTACGACCATTTCCCGGAGCTCTTCGGGCGACAGCTGCGCCCGGAGCGTATAGCGGCCGGCGGCATCGGTCGACGTGCCGAACGAGTGTCCCTTGACCATCACCGAAACGCCTGCCAGCGGTTCACGTCCTGCGTCGGTCACCAGTCCCGTCACGGTGACGTTCTCGGAGATCACCCCCCCCGGACGGAACCGTCCCTGCGGCTGATAATTACATGTTTGGCGTCGATCTTATATTTGAGCGGGGTTTGATCGAAGCACTTGTCAAGAATATCGGTCAGTTTCGAATTCACACAACGGAAATTCTTTTTCCCCAATGCCCGGACATCGTCGGCATCGTACACGAACGAATAGTCGCTCTGTTTTTCGATCAGCAGAAAGAGTTCGTTCAGGTAGGCGTTTTCGATTTTCAGGGAAAAACGCTGTTCTCCGTTTTGAGCCGATGCAGCCGGGTGCGCCGCGAACAGCAGAAAAAGGAATGCGGCTTTCAGACATGTTCGAAAAAAGGCGAGACTTTTTTGCGGAACATCTCTTCCGAGTCGAATTTTTTTCATAATTTTGTTGAATTAATAGTAATACATGTTTTTTTCTTGCAGGAAGGAAGGTGGCAGCCTTTCTTCCTGTGCTTTATCTTGTTCCGACAGGCAGCAGGGTCACCTGGCGCTCTTGGCGGACAAATCTGATCTTCTGTATCTCCGACAACATGTGCAATACGGAGTCCGCATCGTCGAATTTCCTCAGCCGTGCGGTGATGCGGATACGGTCGAGCGATGGATCGCCGATGGTGTAGTCGAGGTCGTACCAGTCGGCCAGCGCGTCCATGATCTCACGCAAGGGGGCTTCGCGGAAAATGAAATAGCCATCCTTCCAAGCCGTGTAGTAGAAGGTCTCGACCTCCCGGACGGTGCACCCTTCAACCGAGATTTCGGCCTGCTGCCCGGGGTGCAGGGTATGTTCGGCACCCTGCCGGTCGGTCACAGCCACACTGCCCGAAACAAGCGTTATCAGGTTCGGGCCGCCGGTCCGGTCCGATACGCAGAATTCCGTTCCGAGTACCCGTACCGCCGAGCGGTCAGTGTGCACGATGAACGGATGGGCCGCATCTTTGGCCACTTTGAAATAGGCCAGACCCTTCAACCTCACCTCACGGCGGTCGCCGGCAAACGTCTCGGGGTATTGCAGTTCGCTGTCGGCATTGAGCCATACCTCTGTACCGTCGGACAGTTTTACATGGAAATCCGAACCGCGCGGGATGATAAGACGGTTCATTACGGGAGCTGCGGCTTCGACGGCACTCGTATCGTATTTTGCAGGGATATGGCTCAGCGTCGCCTGCTGCGATCCTTCGCTGCGGGTCATCTGCAAGCCGTGCGGCAGCGTAGCGGTGGTGTCTGAAATGGAAATGGGCTGTTCCTCCCCGCGGACAAGCAAGGCTGAAGCATGACGGTGCACGGCAAACGGCGTTTCGGAAACCGTTTCCGGACGAACTCCGGGCAACAGCTCTGTCAGCAGAATGCCGCACAATATTATGGCAGCGGCGGCGCCATACCATCCGTAGCGGACCACGCGGCGGAATCGGCCTGCAATCTGTCCGGAACCCTCCTTTTTGGAAGCTTCCAAATCCATATAACGGGCGAACCGGATATAAGCGGATTCAGCGCGGAGGAGATCTTCCCGCTGCAACAGCCCGTCGAAGATTTCCCGGTTGCGCGGTGTCCGTTCCAACCATTGGCGGAGTTCGTCGCGTTCCGACGGAGTGAGGTCATCCACCAGATATTTGCGGATCAGAGTAGCAATTTTCAGATCGTCCGAAATCATGGAGTCAGCATGTTTTTATTATAAAACACCCTGATTGCAATTCGGTCGTAAAAAAACGGTGAAAAAATCAGAATAATTTGACGAACGCCTGTCGCAGGAGTTTTACGGCGCGGACCCGCTGGCTGTGCACCGTGCTTACGGAGATGCGGAGAATTTCGCCGATCTCCTTATAGGATTTTCCCCGGAGCGAGTGTTTGAGCACCTTGCGGCACTCCCGGGGCAGCTCTTCGATCAGACGGAGCAGCTGACGCTCCGTTTCGGCCGTGATGACGGCTTCGTCGGCCTCGTCGTCGGGAATTACCTCCCGTTCGATATGTTCGGACAGAAATGTCCGGAGGTTTGTGCGGGAGCGGCGGGAATTGCGCAGTTGGTTGAGCGAGGCGTTCCGGACGGAGATGTAGAGAAAAGAGCGGATCGATTCTTCCGAAGGGAATTTGGCCCGTAATTTCCACAGGGCCATGAAGACGTTCTGTACGATATCGGCTGCCGCGTGTTTGTCCGGGACATACTTGCAGGCATAGGTACACAACGCACAAAAATACGTTTCGTACATATGGTCATAGAGCGCTTCATCGCAATGGAATGAAGACTTTTCCATACCGTTGAAATCGGCCTGCTGCATGTTCCGAAAGTTGGGGTGACGACGGCAAAGATAAAAAACAAAACCGAATGGCGCATAAAAATTGTCGGTTAAATAGACCTCTGAGTACGTTTTGCTTACAATCCTTAACCGATGCACGCTCTGCTGTTTTATTTCTTTTTTTCGGAACCGGCAGTTCGGTTAAAGATTAAAATCCCTTTCGGAACAGTAATGCTCCAAAGCATCAAAACCGCCGAGTCTTACCATTGGTTGATGGATCGGGCCTATGAAGACGATGCGACCGGACAATTGGCAACCGGACACAGCCCCCCCCCATGGTTCCGTCCAAAAGCAACAGGCGTGAACCTTGGGAATATGACAAAGAACTTTACAAGCGATGCAACGAGATCGAAAGGCTGTTTTGCAGAATTAAACGCTTCAGCAGGATATTCACAACATACGAAAATCTCGATACAAATATAACACTTGCACTGATCGTCGACTATTTATGTTAACACACCCTAAAAAACTTGATCCGATGAAAATCTTTGAAAAAATCCCAAAACGCCCGGCTCTTTTGAATTACTACCTGCGGCGCAGCTTTTACTGGCCGGACACGCTGCCGGAGGTGCTCGACTACTAGCAGCAACACAATGAACTGCCGTTCCTCTACGGCGGTGACAACTGGCCTTATGACGCAATGTGCGAAAGGCAGCGCCGCAAGGGCGTCCATGCTTCGCAATACCTGACACCCGACCGTACGGCCCGCCAGATAGCGGCGCTGGCCGGGCGATATTTTTGAATCAGCTCCTGTTTGTATGCAAGCACTTTTTCTTTGCTGATCTCCGCTTCTGCCGGCAGGAAGCTGAAAAAAAACGCAATGTCATGGATATATTTTCTAATCGTCTGTGGGCTGTGTTCTTCTTCCAGCAGATGGCTTTGGTAGCTGTCAAGCCATTGCCTTCTTATCGATGAGTTTTCCATAATGTCTGCCTCCCCTATTTTGTTTTCACTTATTGTACCCGCATTTTCTGCGGCTCACGCTCCCTTCTGCCTGTTTAAATATCTGGATATAAGTAAAAAGCAGCGCGCAAGGGCTTTTTTCGCCCTTAAAGCGCTGCTTTTTTCCGCCTGCTTGTGTTATTGAAAAGATGCAGCTTTGTTAAAATTATAAAATGGCTTTTTAAGGGAAACAATATTGAATCTGAATAGCTAATCATATAGTAAAACAGGTAAGTTTTGGTAAAGGAGTTTTATGAGTTCTAAAGAGACACGCTTTTCTTACGTCTACAAAAGCCTGAAATGCCGTATCACGGAAGGATTGCTGTTGCCGGGAAGCCGTCTGCCGTCCTCCCGAGTTTTAAAAGACGAATATCAGGTAAGCCTTTTTACGATAAACAAGGTGCCGCGCTGCGTGAAGAGGGGCTGATTGAACTGGAGCCGCGGCGGGCCGCCAGAGTTTGCCGCCTGGAAAATGAGCGTACCTTCTCCGCTTCCGTCGAAGCCATTTTATCGCAAAAAGACTTTTTGCTTCAGCTATACCAGACCATGGAGCTTGTTCTTCCCCCTTTGCTCACCTTCGCTTCGCACGGATGCAAACTTGAAGCCATGCCCCATTATCGGCAGGTGATGAAAGTAAAAAAGAATGGCGACAGGGCCGGGGGATGGCGGCCTGTCAGTGGTTTTTTATGTGATGTGCTGCGGAACGGAGGCGGCGATCTTCCCGTCGATTTGTACACCGCTTTAGAACTGCAGGGGCGCCTTGGCTTCTTTGTAGATAAGCAAGAGGCTTATACCGGATATTCTCTGAAGAAATATTTCTCACAGTCAGATGTATTTATAAGGATTTTGAACGTATCCGACAACCGGAAAAAGTATTTTGAGCTGTGCCGGCTCTACCAGGCCCTGCATGCCGAAATACGGACAGGCTTAGACCAGCTTGCCCATACTCTGCCTTCTCTGCCTCTTCAGACTGAAACAACATTCTCCTGGAATCCCAACCGCGGCCGGGAATACCGATATATGCATATCGTGCAGGATCTGGAAATCAAAATCGGCACAGGCATTTACCCCGTCGGCTCTTATCTTCCACACGAGGCCGAACTGGCCCAGTTGTACCAGGTATCCGTTTCTACGGTGCGCAGCGCTTTGGCTATACTGGAGCAGAGGACCTTTACCAAAACATTAAATGTAAAAGGAACAATCGTTCAGACACCAAATCTTGATGCACTTTCTCCTTTTACAGATAAATCCACCCGGCAAGCAGCCATACGATATCTGCGCGCTCTGCAATTTTCAT
>ERZ827528.2570-NODE-2570-length-16349-cov-2.810114_pt1 | contig 16349 bp, 10 predicted proteins | sample MGYA00519768_ERZ827528 | MGnify/ENA primary metagenome ERZ827528 (study PRJEB31778, sample SAMEA3449343) | human gut metagenome | biome: human gut; feature: human-associated habitat; material: faeces | place: United Kingdom | collected 2010/2012 ...
TGACCAACTGAGCTATGGGCCCTGCCTTATGGATGACGGCGGATTTTCCCGGGAGCGACTCCTCTCCGTTACGTCCGCGTGCAAAGATAGATCATTTTTGCAAATCTACCAATAGTATGGCCGATGAGTACTGTCGTTACGGTGCGCCTGATGCGGCCTTTGTAATTTCGCTTGGTAATTACGAGTTCGTGGTTTCCGGAGCGCTGTGTTGTGTGCGGAACTGCTCCGCTCCTTTTTTTAGGAATTGTACGAATTCGGGGATGTTGAGGTTGTAGCCGCGTCCGGGAACAAGTTGTTTACCCTCATCGTTGAGAATCATGTAGTAGGGTTGGGAGTTAATGCCGAACTGTTTGTGCGCGAAGTGCGCGTTGATTTTGCCGAGGCTTTTGAGTACCTTACCCGTTTCGGTCGTGACCCATTCGTCCTGCGGCAACTCCTTTTTGTCGTCGGAATAAAGCGCGACAATGACGAAATCGTTGCGGAGCAAGGTCAATACTTCCGGATCGGCCCACACCCTCGCTTCCATTTCGCGGCAGTTGACGCAACCGTGCCCCGTGTAGTCGACGAACAGCGGCTTGTTTACTTTACGGGCGTAGGCCATCGCTTCGTCATAGTCGAAGAAACCTTGCAATCCGTGCGGCAGGCTTAGGAAATCGCTGTGTTTGGGCGGGCGCGCCAGATCCAGCGAAGGTGTCGATGCGGCGGCTGGTGCTTCCGAACCGGTTACGAAATCCTGGGTATGGATCGGTGGCAGGTAGCCCGAGAGCCCTTTGAGCGGTGCGCCCCACATGCCCGGAAGCATGTAGACGACGAATGCAAAGGTAATGATCGAAAGCAGCAGGCGCGGTACGCCGATCGTTTTGGTCTCGCTGTCGTGCGCAAAACGCAGTTTGCCCAGCAAATAGAGGCCCAATAAGGAGAAGATCACGATCCAGAGCGCCAGGTAGATTTCCCGGTCGAGGATGCCCCAGTGGTAGGTCTGGTCTGCGACACTGAGGAATTTGAGTCCGAGTGCAAGTTCCAGGAAGCCCAGTACCACTTTGACCGAGTTAAGCCAGCCTCCGCTTTTGGGCAGGTTTTTCAGCAACGACGGAAAGAGTGCAAAAAGCGTGAACGGTAGTGCGAAAGCCGCTGAAAAGGCGAACATGGTGATCACCGGTGCCCATACTTCGCCCGAGGTGGACTTGATCAGCACCGAACCGACTATCGGCCCTGTGCATGAGAACGATACCAGCACGAGGGTCAGTGCCATGAAAAAGACGCCGACGATCCCGCCTTTGTCGGCTTTGCTGTCGCTTTTGTTCACGAGCCAACTCGGCATCGTAATCTCGAACGCCCCGAAAAACGATGCGGCGAAGATCATGAAAACGAGGAAGAAGATAACGTTCGGAATCCAGTGTGTCGCGAGCCAGTTGAAAATATCGGCCGTAACGGTGTCGCCGCCCACGATTCGCGTAATAAGGATAATTACTGCAATCGGCAGGGTATAGAGCAGGATGATGCAAAGACCGTAAAGCGAGGCCATCAACCGTCCGCGTGCCTTGTTCTCGCTGCCTTTCAGGAAGAAGGAAACCGTCATCGGCACCATCGGGAAGACGCACGGGGTGAGCAGTGCCGCGAATCCCCACAGGATAGCCTCGATAATGGCGCTCCAGAGTGATCCTCCTTCGGTTGTGGCGGCGTTGATTTCGGCCGATGCCGTATCGGTGGTGGCATTTGCGGTCGTTGTGCCGGAGGTAGTCTCAGGAGTTGACTCTTCCGGAGTTGTCGCTGAGGTTGTTGTCCCGGCAGTCGAAGCGGAGGGAAGGTTGCTCAGGCCCGGATTGTTGTTTCCGGACGGACTGGCCGGTGCTGACGGAGCCGGAACTGCGGTTTTGACCGAAGGATCGCCTATCGTAACGGTGAAGTCCCGGTCTGCCGGCGGCAGGCAGCTCGTCTCGTCGCAGGCCATCCATTCGATGTTGACGGCGATCCGGGCACCCCCGGCCGGGGGAACCAGCTTCACCTGCTGCACGAATACGGCACGCCCGGCGAAAGTGCCGATCTCCATGTCGAACAGCGGGTCGAATTTTTTGGACGGTTTGCTCTCCTGGCGTGTTTTGCCGACCAGCGTATAGTTGCCGTTCGGGGTGAACGTGAAAGCAGTGGCGTTGGGGCCGCCGTCGTAAGGGCCCATGTCGTACATGTGCCACGGCGAGTCGATCCGGGCCGTAAAGCGGATATCGTATATCCCGTCGCCCGTCTTTTCGACCGCGGTACCCCAATGTACGGGGTTCGAGTCGTCCTGTGCCCGGGAAGGCCATGTGACGGTCAGCAGCAACAGGAACAACGGGAATATCTTTTTGAAAGATGCGTGAGCCATATCCTTGAATTTTAAAATTCCGCAGAAAGTACAGTCCGATTTGTGTCAGCGTGCCTGTGTCGGGTGTCCCCGTGCGAAGCCTGTTTACAGGGCCGGATTGTCGGGGTTAATAAGCCCGTTCGTTCCGGTTTTCGTAGAAATTGATGAAGGCCTTGTTCGCCACGACGTTGCCGCCGGGAGTCGGGTAGTCGCCCGTGAAATACCAGTCTCCGTTGTGGTGGGGAATAGCTTGGTGCAGGTTTTCGACGCTCTGATAGATCACCTCGATTCCGGCGTGAATGTCCGGGGCGGTGACTATCTGCGCGATCTTGGACGAAATCTCTTCGTCGGTAAACGGTTCGTAAATTTTCTTGACGCAGTTGACCGCTTCGCTTCGTTCGAGGCCCATCTGGATCTTGGCTTTCCGGTACACGTCATCGATTACATCATGCATGCCGTGCTCCTTGAGCAGTTCTATCGCTGCGCGGAATGCGACGAAGTCGCCCAACCGCGACATGTCGATGCCGTAGCAGTCCGGATAGCGGATCTGAGGCGCCGACGAGCAGACGACGATCTTTTTGGGTCTGAGCCGGTCGAGGATGCGGATGATGCTGCGGCGCAGCGTGGTGCCCCGCACGATCGAATCGTCGAGTATCACGAGGTTGTCCGCATCCGGGCGGATGGTGCCGTAGGTGACGTCGTATACATGGGCCACCAGGTCGTCGCGTTCGTCGTCCTGCGTGATAAACGTGCGCATTTTGACATCCTTGATCGCGATCTTTTCGATGCGGGGTTTGTAATGAAGGATTTTATGCAGCCGCTCTTCGGTCAGCGTGTCGCGTCCGGCCATGATTTTTTGCACCCGTGTTTCGGCGCAATGGGCGTCGAGTCCTTCGACGAGTCCGAAAAAGGCGCTTTCGGCTGTGTTCGGGATGTAGGAAAAGACCGTGTTTTCGATGTCGCCGTCGATGCTTTTCAAAATTTGCGGTACCAATAACCGCCCCAATCTTTTGCGTTCCCGGTAGATGTCCTGGTCGCTGCCTCGCGAGAAATAGATGCGTTCGAACGAGCAGGGGCGAACTTCCTGCGGTGCGATGAAACGTTCGTCGGACACATCTCCGTCTCGGCGCACCAGCAGTGCATGGCCCGGTGCAAGCTCCTGCACGTTTTCGTACGGGACATTGAAGGTGGTTTGGATTACGGCGCGCTCCGATGCGGCCACGACCACCTCGTCGTCCCGATAGTAATAAGCCGGGCGGATGCCGCACGGGTCGCGCATTACGAATGCGTCGCCGTGGCCGATCATGCCGGCCATCACATAGCCTCCGTCCCAGCGGCGTGCGGCCAGTGACAGGATTTCCTTGAGGTCGATGTGGCGCGCCAGCAGGTCGGTGATCTCGCGTTTGGAATAGCCCTTATCTTTGAAATAGCGGTATTTATCCTCATTTTCGCGGTCGAGGAAGTGGCCGATGCGCTCGAGGATCGTCACGGTGTCGGTTTTCGCGGGCGGGTACTGTCCCAGGTCGATCAGCCGTTCGTACAATTCGTCGATGTTCGTGAGGTTGAAATTGCCTGCCAATACGAGACTGCGTGTCATCCAGTTGTTTTCGCGCGAGACGGGATGCACGTTCTCGATGTCGTTTTTGCCGAAGGTGCCGTAGCGCAGGTGGCCGAGGAACACTTCGCCGGTGAATTCGACATGTTCCTTAAGCCATGCCGGATTATTGAGTCTCGACGGATCGGCAGCGACGGCATGTTCGATCCGGTCGTATATGCGTTGGAATATCTCCTTGATCGGGGTGTCGTCGTTCGAACGGATACGGTTGATGTAAACGTGGCCCGGTTTGGGGAAGAGTTTGATGTTGGCCAGTCCGGCCCCGTCCTGTCCCCGGTTGTGCTGCTTCTCCATCAGGATCTGCATCTTGTTGAGTCCGTAAAACGGAGTGCCGTACTTCTTCAGGTAGAAATCCAGCGGCTTGAGCAGCCGGACGAACGCGAAGCCGCATTCGTGTTTGATCGTATCGCTCATAATGGTCTCAAATGTGGTCAAAGATACCTTTTTTCACCGTATGCTACAAACACGGGGCCGTATTTTTCTACTGAAGAGGCAGTATAATAACGTCTGCGGGGTATCAGATATTTTTATTGGGGGATCGCAATTAACTATTGGAATAATTTGCGAATTCGCCGCAAACCCGTTTTCTTTGTATGGAAGAGAAGAAAAGGAACGAACCGCTGTCCAACCAACTAAAAAACTTGAGAAATGGGAAAAAGTGTAAAGGGAACCAAAACCGAACAGAACCTTTTGAAATCGTTTGCTGGCGAGTCGCAGGCGCGCACCCGCTATACTTTCTTTGCCAGCAAGGCCAAGAAGGAAGGATTCGAACAGATTGCAGGCGTATTTGCCGAGACTGCCGACCAGGAGAAGGAACATGCAGAACGTTTCTTCAAATTCCTCGAGGGCGGCATGTTGGAGATTACCGCCAGTTATCCCGCAGGTAAAATCGGCACGACGATGGAGAACCTGATCGAGGCTGCAGCCGGAGAGAACGAGGAGTGGAGCGAACTTTACCCGACGTTCGCCAAAGTGGCCGAAGAGGAAGGGTTCCCGGTGATCGCCGCCGTGTTCCGCAATATCGCTACCGTCGAGGAACAGCACGAAATCCGTTACCGCAAGCTGCTGGCCCATGTCGAGGCCGGCAACGTATTCTCGCGTGAGGAGGAGATCGAGTGGCAGTGCCGCAACTGCGGCTACGTACACAAGGGCAAGACCGCTCCCGAGAGCTGCCCGGCCTGTGCGCATCCCCAGGCTTACTTCGAGCCGATGAAGCACAACTATTAATGGTGATCCGCTCCGGCGGACACTGTGTAAAAAGGGGACAGGCTGATGCCTGTCCCCTTTTTACGTTGTTTTGTTTGTTGCAGGGATTGGCTTGTATTTAGGTGGACAGCATAATTGTCTGGCGACAGAGACTCTGTCGGGAAAACGATATGTGCCTGTTGTCCGATCATGTTTACCCGACGATATATTTTGCTTTGGGTAGTTTGTAAATCAGGAAGATGAGTGTCCAGGTGCAGCTGAAAACGATCGCTGCGGCTACCGGCACCCGTAGCGCTGCGGGGAGCCCCAGCGCTACGGTCGCCAGATAGGCCGGACCGATAAAGAAATAGTGGGCCAGGTAGATGCCCAGCCCGCATTTGGTCAGGTTTGCGAGCATGGCGACGATCCGCGGCGAGTGTATGCGCGCTTTTTGCACGAGCAGGAAGACGGCCGCGGTCATCATCACGACATTGATCGAACAGTAGGTGAAAAAGAGTTCGAAACCCGCTTCGGTCAGGTTCGGATCGGCAGTCATGAAACGGAAGCCTTTGAACGTGATCAGGAAGCCGATACTGAACATCGGAACGGTCAGCAGGGCGATTTTTCCTGTCGGCCAGTCGTTGCCTTTGCTCAACATATGACCCAGTAGCAGGTAGCCGTTGAATCCGGCGAAATAATAGAAAGTACCGAAGCCGTTCCACGAGCAAACGCCCAGCAGATTGGGCGAGATGAAATAGGTCGCGTAAGGGAGCAGCAGCGAAATACCCCACAGATAGAGGAACAGCCGCTTCGACTTGTCGGAAGCTGCGGTTACCCATGCTGAAAAGATCGGCATGTAGAGGTAAAGTCCGACCAACAGGTAGATATACCACATCGGGGTGGCGTAGACGGTAAAGGCGAGCGGAATCATGGCGACGTCCCGCAGCGCGTCTGAGAGCGAGGCCGACGGATCGGGTGCATACGGGAAAAAGTCGGTTACCAGGGCGGATGAACCGCCGACCCACTGGATGAACCACGGAGCGAGGTTAAATAATACCGACCAGATCAAAAATGGCCACAGAACGCGCGGTATGCGTTTTTTATAGAAGGCTCCGGCCTCTTGGCGGACCGGTAGCAGCAGCGCTCCGGTGATCATTACGAATAGCGGGACGCAGGCACGGACCGCGGCTCCCCATACTGCGCCCCAAAAGCCGATGTCAGGATTGCTGCGGGCTTCGGCCGAAGCGTTGAGCGGGTCGGTGCAGTGGCAGATCACGACCATCAGGATAGCGACCAATCGCATCACGTCGAGCCAGACGATATGGGGACGGCGGGTTGTCGAAAGGGTGGGGGCGGGTGCAGTCATGGCAGAGTAGTTTAGGCTGTGGTTTGGGAACTTACCGTGTCCGGTGCGGCTATTCCGGCCCGGAAGATTACATATCCTCGGTAGATTTCATGGGTTCCGTACAGTCAGTGGGCCCGGCTGGTTTCGCAGATTCCGCCTGACCGGCGGATTCGGCCCGGGGCATGCGTTCGGAGTAACTGGCCGGACGAACCGAAATGCCGAGCATCACAGTCGTCGAATCGGTGTCGTTCCAGACCGAATGCGGAACGGAGCCTTCGACCAACAACGATTCATTCGCTCCGACGGTTTGCGTCCCGGCCGGGGTTTCCACACGTGCCCGGCCGCTGACCACGATGAACAAGTGATTGTGCGGGTGGGTGTGCATTTGCGTTGGCCCTCCACCGCCCGGTTCGAGGTAAGCGATCGCCCCGCCGATAATTTCGCCGAAAGAATGTTCAGAGCCGTCTCCGGCAAAGAGTTGTTTTGCCAGAAAACCGGTGTGGCCGGCAGGGGGCCTGAATCCGTCCATCGTCCGTAGGGTTATTCGTAGCTGCTGCCGTCGAAACAATGCGTGCAAATGCATTCCTTCGGCAATCCTATCGCTTTGACCAGCGTTTCGAGCGGATTGAATTTCAGGGAATTGACATTCATCTGCTGGCGGATGCTCTCGACCAGGTCGCAATATTGTTTGGAACCGGTGGTCGCGTACAGTTCGAGGTTCTTATTCGCGTCGCCCTCCATTTTCTGGATCATCCGGCGCGTAATCAGCTCCATTTCCGATTTCGAGGCGGTGAAGTTGAGGAACTTGCACGGATAGATCAACGGCGGGCAGCTGATGCGGATGTGTATCTCTTTGGCTCCGTAGTCGTACAGTTCGGCCACGTGGTCGCGGAGCTGCGTGCCGCGTACGATCGAATCGTCGCAGAAAACTACACGCTGGCCGCGCAGTAACGTTTTGTTCGGGATCAGTTTCATTTTGGCGACCAGTTCGCGCATCTGTTGGTTGGGCGGTGTGAAGCTGCGGGGCCAGGTCGGCGTATATTTGACGATACCGCGCTTGTAAGGAATGCGTTTGCCGGCGGCATAACCCAGCGCCATGCCGATGCCCGAGTCGGGAATACCCGAGACGAAATCGGCTTCGGTCTTGTCGCTTTTGCCCATCTCTACCCCGCAGTCGTAACGCATCTGGTCGACGTTGCGACCCTCGTATTCGCAAACCGGATAGCCGTAATACACCCACAGGAACGAACAGATTTGCATCTTGTCGCCCGGTTTGCGCAGTTGCGTGATACTGTCGGCGGTGACCAGCACGATCTCGCCCGGCCCGATGAAATAGTCGGTTTCGTAACCGAGGTTCGGGAATGCGCAGCTTTCGGAAGAGATGGCGTAACCGTCGCTGCCCTTGCCGATGACGATCGGCGTGCGGCCGTATTTGTCGCGTGCGGCGATGATGCCGCTTTCGGTGAGGATCAGCATCGAGCAGGAACCTTTGATCTGGCGGAAAACGTTTTCGATGCCTTCGGTGAAGGTCTTGCCTTCGGCGATCAGCATCGAGACGAGTTCGGATTGGTTCGTGATGCCGTTGCTGTGCTCGCAAAAATGGTTGCCTTTGGCCAGCAGTTCCCGCTCGAGCGTGGGCAGGTTGGTGATCTTGGCCACCGTTACGATGGCGAATTTGCCCAGGTGGCAGTTCACGATGATCGGTTGTGCGTCTGTATCGCTGATTACGCCAATTCCCGAATAACCGGCGAAAGTGGGTAGTTCCGGCTCGAATTTCGTGCGGAAATAGGAGTTGGCGATGTTGTGGATCGCACGGGTGTAGACGCCGTCGTTGAGCGTTGCCATACCTGCGCGCTTGGTACCCATGTGCGAATTGTAGTCGATCCCGTAAAACAGGTCGGTTACGCACGATGTTTTTTTGATGGTTCCGAAGAATCCGCCCATATGCTGTGAAAAATTTTGATTGGTTCGATTGTCTAACAGAGGTTGCAAAGATAACAATTTATCTTTTCGGATGGATGCCCCGGATGAAGAAGCCGGGCGGATTCGGATACGATTTGAGTTCCGAATTCGCCCGGCGGTTCTGTAGCCTGTATGCGATGACTCTTTTGTTATTTCCCGTATAGGCTTCGGGCGATGCCCATTTCGAGTCCGCGCAGTTCGGCGAGGCCCCTGAGCCGCCCGATGCAGGAGTAACCCGGATTGGTCTTTTTCTTCAGGTCGTCGATCATCTGGTGGCCGTGATCGGGCCGTACCGGGATTGAGGTTTGCCGCCGTTGCTGAAGCGCGAGCAGCGCTTTCATCACGCCGTACATGTCTACATCGCCTTCGAGGTGGTTCGCCTCGAAGAAATTGCCTTCTGCGTCGCGCTGTGTGCTGCGCAGGTGCACGAAACCGACCCGGTCGCCGAACTCCTCCATCATCGCGGCCAGTTCGTTGTCCGAACGCACGCCGAACGAACCGGTGCAGAGGCACAGTCCGTTGGACTTATTGGGCACGGCGGCGATTAGTTTGCGGAAATCGTCGGCGGTGCTCAGAATCCGCGGCAGTCCCAGGATCGGGTAGGGCGGGTCGTCGGGGTGGATCACCAGTTCGGCTCCCACTTCATCGGCTACCGGAGCGATCTCTCTAAGGAAATGGATCAGGTTGGCCCGCAGCTTTTCGGCGTCGATATCCTTGTAGCGGTCGAGCGCCTCCTGGAACTGCGCTACCGTAAAACTCTCCTCTGAGCCGGGCAGCCCTGCGATCATGTTGCGGGTGAGCAGCTCTTTGTCTGCATCGCTCATTTCGGAATAGCGGCCCAGTGCCTTTCCTTTGTCCATGTCCGAATACTCTTTCTCAGCACCGGGACGCTTGAGGATGAACAGGTCGAAAGCCATGAAAGCCGCCCGTTCGAAACGCAGCGCCTTCGATCCGTCCGGCATCGTGTAGGCCAGGTCGGTACGCGTCCAGTCCAGTACCGGCATGAAGTTGTAGGTGATGCAGTAAATGCCGCACCGGGCAAGGTTGCGGATGCTCTGCTTGTAGTTGTCGATGTAGCGTTGGAAATCGCCCGTTTGCGTTTTGATGTGCTCGTGTACCGGCACGCTCTCGACAACGCTCCAGGTGAGCCCGGCGTCGGCTACCTTTTTTTTGCGCTTTGCGATCTCTTCGACCGTCCATACCTCCCCGTTGGGAATATGGTGGAGTGCTGTCACTACGTCGGTCGCACCCGCCTGGCGGATGTCGGCGAGGCTTACCGGATCATTGGGGCCGTACCAGCGCCACGATTGTTTGCATAGGTATGTCATAACGGATTATTTGCTGAGGTTAATGGATTTGCGCGGCAGGCCGCTGCATATCCCTAATGGTTTTGGGGTTGTCGTGTTGCCCGGATTCGCGCCGTGCGGAATGGTGCCCCGGGCCGATCAGATCGAGAAGGCGTCGAAACCGCCGTCGATCACGGTCATCGTGCCCGAAACGAATTTCGATGCGTCGCTCGCGAGCCATTGCAGCGTGCCGAGCAGCTCCGAAGGTTCGCCGAAACGGCCGTAAGGCGTGTGCGCGAGGATCGTTTTCGACCGTTCGGTATAACTTCCGTCCGGGTTCAGCAACAGCGTCCGGTTCTGCTCCGTGATGAAGAAGCCGGGCGCGATGGCGTTTACCCGCAGTCCGTCGCCGTATTTGGTGGCCAGTTCGCCGCACATGTATTTGGTAAAATTCGTCACCGCGGCTTTCGCCACGCCGTACCCGGCCACGCGCGTAAGCGGCCGGATCGCCGATTCCGACGAGATGTTGATGATCGATCCCTGCTTCTGCTCGATCATCGCCCGGGTGAAGGTCATGGTCGGCAGGATAATCCCGAACAGGTTCAGGTCGACGACCTTGCGGACGGCTTCGATGTCGAGGTCGAAAATCGTCTTGTCGGGGGCGATCGTCGCACCGGCCATGTTGCCGCCCGCTCCGTTGATCAGCACGTCGATCCGGCTGTAGCGGGCCATAATCTCGGTGTAGTTGCCTTCGAGTACCTGCTTATCGAGCACATCGGTGTAAAGGAACATGACTTCGCCGCCTTCGGCCTTTACCTCCTCTTCCAGTCTGCGGCCCGCCTCTTCGTTACGGTCGAGGATCACCACTTTGGCGCCCTGTTCCGCAAAATGGTGCACCATCGAGGTGCCGAGTACACCGGCGGCTCCGGTGATGACGATTACCTTGTCTTGTACGCTGAACAGATTTTTCATGCTGTCTGATTTTAAATATTGTCGTTTTATCTGGTGTCGGTGTATTCATTCGGTATATTGACGGGACTGAAAACGATATCAAGATACCGGATGCTAAAGGTATCGATAATTTCCGAAACTCCTGCGTATAACCGGGAGCATCGTGCCGGAATTTTTGTTTTGCGGTTGGACAATGGGCCGAAGCGATGGGAGGGAGAGACCGGCAACCCCTTGCGGATCTTTTCGAATCGGAGGAAAGGATTTGTATGTTTGCCGAATGATGCGTTATTTTGTAGACTAACCGAACTAAAAACCGGAAACCGATGACCCGACTTTTGCTGCTCGCCCGCGCCTGTCTGCTGGGCGTGATGTGCGCCCCTGCGGCGCTGACCGCCGCCCCGCCCACCGGGCTGATGACCGACCTGATCGAGCACACCGACCGGGTGTGGATCAACGGCTATCCTACGCAGATGACCCTCGAAGAGGCCGCCCGGTCGATCGAGCCGGTGCAGATGGCGCTGATTTACAACCGGCGCCCGATGTTCAGCTGGGTGCTCAATGACGTGCGCCCGGATGTCAAGCAGACTTTCGCACAAATACAGGTCGGCACGAGCCGCGAACAACTGAGCCGGTACCGGAGCGATATGTGGAACGCACGCTTCGAAAACAACGACAACTCCACTACGGTGATTTACGACGGTGAGCCGCTCAAACCCAATACCGTCTATTACTGGAAAGTGCGCACCGACAACAACAATGCGCAGCAGGACTGGTCCGAAATCCGGGCCTTCCGCACGGCCGATACGCTTTATGACTACAAAACGGCCTATTATCCGCAGGTCAAAAGCGACGAACGCCCCGTATCGGTCGAACGGTTGCCGGGCGGCGATCTGGCCGTCGATTTCGGCCGCGCTTCGTTCGGACAGTTGGTGCTGACCCTCGATGCGCAGCAGGCCGATACGATCATTGTCCGTATCGGCGAGGCGTTGCGTGACGGACGGCTTGACCGCAAGCCAGACGGAACGATCCGCTACCGTGAACACAAACTTGCGCTATTGCCGGGGCGCCATACTTACCGGATCAAAATCATGCCCGATACGCGCAATACGCGCAACACGCCGCCGTTGGCCGTTCTGATGCCGGAATACGTCGGCGAGGTGCTGCCGTTCCGCTACCTCGAGATCGAAGGATACAAGCACGATATCGCTCCTGCCGACATCGAACGGCAGACGGTACATTATCCGTTCAATGACTTTGCAGTGCATTTTACCAGTTCCGATACCGTGCTGAATCGGGTGTGGGAACTGTGCCGCTATTCGGTGAAGGCGACCTCTTTCGCCGGGATTTATGTCGACGGGGACCGCGAACGCATTCCCTATGAGGCCGACGCTCTGCTCAACCAATTGTGCCACTACTCGGTCGACCGTGAGTTTACCCTTGCACGCCGTTCGCACGAGTACCTGCTTAACCATGCCACCTGGCCGACCGAATGGATTTTGCAGTCGGTGCTGATCGCCTGGTACGATTATCTCTACACGGGCGATATCCGTTCGGCTGAGGCCAATTACTCGTTGCTGAAGAACAAAACGCTGTCGGCGCTCGAGGAAGAGGACGGACTGATTGTCGTGCTGAATAATCCGAAGGTCGATTCCGCACTGCGCGATTCGATCCGCCTGCCGCAGAACCAGAAACTGGACGACATCGTCGACTGGCCCCGCGGCGAGTTTACCTTCATGCCGAAAAATATCAGTCCCAACGTGTTCCACTATGCCAGCCTCGAGTTGATGGGCAAACTGGCGGGAGCTATGGGGAAAAAGGCCGACTCGGCGGCGTATGCATCGCAGGCCGCCCGTACGGCAGCGAGCATCAATAAGTATTTTTTCGATAAAAAAAGCGGGCTTTACCGCGACGGAATCGGTACCGACCATGTCTCGGTTTACAGCAATATGTTCCCGATCGTATTTTCGCTCGTGCCGCCGCAGTACCAGCCCCGTATCGCCGATGATCTCGTTTCGCGCGGGATGGATTGCAGCGTTTACGCGGCACAGTTCCTGCTCGATGCACTCTACGATACGGGTAAGGCCGATGCGGCGTTCAAACTGCTGACCGCGACCGATTTGCGGAGTTGGTACAACATGATTCGCGCCGGTTCTACGATTACGATGGAGGCATGGGACATCCTTTTCAAATACAATCAGGATTGGAACCACATCTGGGGTGCGGTGCCGGCCAATGTCATTCCCCGGAAACTGATGGGAATCGAACCCGTCGAGCCGGGATTCCGCCGCGCCCGCATTAAGCCGCAGCCGGGTCCGCTGCGTACGGCTTACGATGCCGACGATCCGCGGCGATGTCGGCGTCTCTTTCGACAACGCACCGGGGCGGTTCGTGCTCGAAGTGGCGATGCCGGTCAATATGGTGGGCGATGTCTACCTGCCGCTCTATTCGCAGGGACGTTTTACGCTGACGATGGACGGGAAGTCGTTGCCGGGCGTAAAGGCCGAGAACGGATTTGTCAAGGTGCCCGATGTCGGTTCCGGCAAACATGTTTTCGAATTGACCTTTGCTGCTGCCCGGTAGACTGCTGGCGAACCTTAGTCACATGTGAAATAGCCGTGCGGAGGAACATCCGCGAATCTCCGTGCGCGTACCGTTGCGGGGCGGGAAGAAAGTAAATAACGGGCATTCCGCTTCGTTAACCTCGTTCGGATCACTTCGGATTCAGAAATACCGGCTGCCCGACTGAGAAATTTAAGAAATTAAAATCAACCGACGAATGAAACCTATTCTGCTATCCCTGTTATTGTTATTTGCTGTGCCCGTGTGTGCGGCCCTGCCCCCCGTTTTTCCTGCGGAGGCGGTCGAAAAATCCCAAGCCGATCTGCGGACGACGACTTATCTTTCGCCTGTCCGGGTCATGTGGATTCAAAACGAAGAGCTGGTCGAGGGGGCGGATCAGTTGCTCGCCAAGGGTAAGGGGCAGATGATCAATGCGCCTTATCCGCACTGCGTGATGACGAGCCGCGAGGGCAGGCGCCCGTCGCTGCTGCTCGATTTCGGACGGGAGATACAGGGTGGCGTTCAGATCGTGACAGCAGGCATTACGGGGCACAAGCCGGCCAGAGTGCGCGTCCGGCTGGGCGAGTCGGCCAGCGAGGCGATGTGCGAGATCACGCCCGAAAGCGGTGCGACGAACGACCATGCGATGCGCGACTATGTGATGTACCTGCCGTGGTACGGTGTGAGCGAAACCGGCAATTCGGGATTCCGTTTCGTGCGGATCGACCTGTTGGAAGACGATGTGGTGGTACCCGTACAGGAGATTCGCGCTAAATTTACCTACCGGGATATTCCTTACCTGGGCTCGTTCCGCTCGAGCGATCCGCGCCTCGACAGCATTTGGATGACGGGAGCTTATACCGTACACCTCAATATGCAGGATTACCTGTGGGACGGGATCAAGCGCGACCGGCTCGTTTGGATGGGCGATGCACATCCGGAGCTCTGTACGATGCTGGCGGTTTTCGGCGACAACGAGGTGATGAAAAAGACGCTCGACCAAGCCCGCGACCAGACGCCGCTGCCGGGTTGGATGAACGGTATTTGCGCCTATTCGCTCTGGTGGGCTTTGATCCATCACGATTATTATATGTATACCGGAGACCTCGACTACCTGCGCGAGCAGCAGTCTTATATGAATGCGCTGTTCGATATGGCGGCCGGCATGGTCGATGGGCAGGGGCGTGAGCACATGACCGGTGCGGGCCGCTTCCTCGACTGGCCGACCAGTCGCGACCGGAAGGCTGTCGATGCCGGATTGCATGCGCTGTTGCTGATGACTTTCGATGCCGGGATCCGGATGGCCGGTGCGCTGGGCGATACGGCGTTGTCTGCCAAATGTTCGTCGGCGGCGGAGCGGATGCGTAAGGTGACGCCTGATTACGCCACGACCAAACAGTCTGCGGCGCTGGCCGCTTTGGCCGGCCTTGTGCCTGCCCGGCAGGTGAACGAAGAGGTGCTTAAAAAGGGCGGGGTGGAAGGATTCTCAACTTTTTACGGCTATTATATGCTGCAGGCGAAGGCCAAAGCGGGCGATTATGCCGGTGCGATCGACAATATAGACACCTATTGGGGTGCGATGCTCGATCTGGGTGCGACCACTTTTTGGGAGGACTTCGATATCAAATGGCTCGACAATGCCGCACGTATCGACGAACTGGTGCCGGAAGGCAAAGTCGATGTGCACCGCAGTTACGGGGATTTCTGCTATAAAGGTTTCCGCCACAGCTTCTGCCATGGCTGGGCTTCGGGACCGACAGCGTGGCTGAGCGAGCATGTGCTCGGGATTTCGATCGTCGAACCGGGTTGCAAAGCGGTGCGCGTACGGCCTCACCTGGGCGACCTGCAATGGGCCGAAGGTACTTTTCCGACGCCGTACGGCGTGATCTCGGTGAGGCACGAACGGCAGGGGGACGGTACGGTGAAATCGAAAATTTCGGCACCCAAAGGGGTGAAAATCGTTCGTTGAAGCATGGACATCGGTTCCGTGGAGGCGTGCGGGCTTATGGAGTTGCGCGGGGGCGGTTTCCGGCGGTATGCGGAGTTGCGGGGCCTTGCCCTCAATCCGGACGAAGCGAATCGGTGATTTTGCCCAAAAATTACAGGGAGAATATCACAATTTGCAGGTGGCGGTTCCAAATAATGTGGTATATTTGTTCTGCTTCAACCGCTTCCGAGAGTAGTGGAAGGCGGTTGAAGCAGGCCCGTATTCGCTTTTTGCGTTGCCGGAGGGCGTTCCGGCGAATCCGTTTATCGCGCGGGATCACTTGTCCCGGAAGGCATTGGAGACGATCGGGCCAGAAGGTGTGAACTGAAAAACTACAGGTCCGTTGTTGCGGGGTATTTCCGTATCGCGAACTCCTTGCAGACGGCATAAATCTGACTGAACCGATGGAACAAATCTCGTTTTTGGCTTTTGACCTGGGAGCGACCAGCGGCCGCTCGATTCTGGGCACGCTTCGCGACGGCAAGTTGCAGATGAAGGAGCTGACCCGTTTCCCGAACCAGATTCTTGAACTGGGCGGACACTATTACTGGAATATCTTTTCGCTCTACGAACACCTCAAGGCCGGGATGATCGCCTGTGCGAAGGAGGGGGCGAAAATCACGTCGATCGGTATCGACACGTGGGGCGTCGACTTCGCGCTGATCGGTGAAGACGGCCAAATCCTGGGCATGCCCCTGGCATACCGAGACCTGCATACCACGGGGGCTCCCGAGGAATATTTTGCAAAGGTCATGCCGCGCAAGGAGGTCTACGACCTCACCGGTATTCAGGTGATGAATTTCAACAGCCTATACCAGCTCTACGCGATGCAGCGCGACCATTCGTCGCCGCTGAAAGCCGCCGTCCGTGCGCTGTTCATGCCCGATGCGCTGAGTTATATGCTTACCGGCAAGATGGCGACCGAATACACGATCGCTTCGACATCCCAGATACTCAATCCACGAACCAAGAAGATGGAGGCGAAGTTGCTCGAAAAGATGGGCGTCAAGGGTTCGCTGTTCGGCGAAGTGGTGCCTACGGGTACCGTGGTCGGTACGCTGACCGATGCATTGGCCGCAGAGACGGGGCTCGATAAGGTCCCGGTGGGGGCCGTGGCC
>ERZ827528.2572-NODE-2572-length-16339-cov-7.798821_pt1 | contig 16339 bp, 9 predicted proteins | sample MGYA00519768_ERZ827528 | MGnify/ENA primary metagenome ERZ827528 (study PRJEB31778, sample SAMEA3449343) | human gut metagenome | biome: human gut; feature: human-associated habitat; material: faeces | place: United Kingdom | collected 2010/2012 ...
TGAACCTGTTGGCTGTAGGCATCGTAGTGTTAAATATTGCTGTTGCATTGGGGCTTTATTACCTCTGGAACGGTCGTGTGGAACTGCCGATGATGGTAGGTATCCTCTACGGAGCTGTGACGAACACTCCGGGACTTGGTGCCGCCAATGAGGCCCTAAACCAGTTGAGCTACAACGGACCGCAGATTGCACTGGGTTATGCCTGTGCGTATCCGCTGGGTGTGGTAGGTATCATCGGTTCTATCATCGCTATCCGTTACATCTTCCGCGTCAATATGACCAAAGAGGAAGAGAGCCTGAAAACTCAGAGCGGAGACGCGCACCACAAGCCGCACATGATGAGCCTTGAGGTACGCAATGAGTCTATCAGCGGAAAAACACTGATTGAAATCAAAGAATTTCTGGGACGCAACTTTGTTTGCTCCCGTATCCGTCACGAAGGACACGTAAGTATTCCGAACCACGAAACGATATTCAATATGGGCGACCAGCTGTTTATTGTCTGTTCGGAAGAAGATGCTCCCGCCATCACCGTATTTATCGGAAAAGAAGTCGAACTGGACTGGGAGAAGCAGGATCTTCCGATGGTTTCCCGCCGTATTCTGGTTACTAAACCGGAAATTAACGGAAAAACGCTCGGTTCCATGCACTTCCGTAGTATGTATGGTGTCAACGTGACCCGTGTCAACCGTTCCGGTATGGACCTGTTCGCTGATCCGAACCTGATATTGCAGGTAGGTGACCGCGTAATGGTAGTAGGTCAGCAAGATGCGGTAGAGCGTGTAGCTGGTGTTTTGGGTAACCAACTGAAACGTCTGGACACACCGAATATCGTTACTATCTTCGTAGGTATCTTCTTAGGTATTCTTTTAGGAAGTCTTCCGATTGCATTCCCCGGTATGCCGACTCCTCTGAAATTAGGTTTGGCTGGTGGTCCGCTGGTGGTAGCTATCCTGATCGGACGTTTCGGACACAAACTTCATTTGGTGACTTACACCACAATGAGTGCCAACCTGATGCTGCGCGAAATCGGTATTGTGCTATTCCTTGCCAGTGTAGGTATAGATGCGGGTGCCAACTTCGTACAAACAGTTGTAGAAGGCGACGGCTTACTGTATGTAGGCTGTGGTTTCCTGATCACTGTCATCCCGTTGCTTATCATCGGTGCAATTGCAAGACTATATTATAAGGTAAACTACTTCACTCTGATGGGATTGATAGCCGGTAGTAATACGGACCCTCCCGCATTGGCTTATGCCAATCAGGTGACATCCAGTGATGCTCCGGCAGTAGGATATTCTACAGTTTATCCGTTATCTATGTTCCTTCGTATCCTGACGGGACAGATGATATTACTGGCGATGATGTAAAGCGAACTTAATTAAATAAATAAAGCCGGCTAAATTCTTTCTGAATTAGGCCGGCTTTATTATTATCGGGATTTTGTTTTCTTCTTCAATTACATTCCAATCTGTAGCTTTTTAGCCACAAACTCTTCCACAAACCGAACCGTCTCTTCAATTCCCAAAGAAGAGGAATCAACACACAAATGATAAGTAGCCGCTGCTCCCCATGTCTTATAACTGTAATAATTATAATACTCCGAACGTCTCTTATCCGCTTTTTCTATCATCTCTTCCGCAGCTTCCTCATCAATACGATGCATCTGACACAACCGTGCGATACGATCTTCTTTAGTAGCCGAGATAAAGACATTTGCACAACGGGGATGTTCCCGTAAAATATAGTCGGCACAACGCCCGACGAACACACAGGATTTTTCTGCCGCCAGACGACGGATGACATCACTCTGCACCTTAAATAAAGCATCATTGCTCAGACAGTTGGTACATGGCATTGCCCCTTCACTGATGAAAGGAAAACGCATACCGAACAGTCCGCCGATAATGCCTTGCGAGGCCTTTTCATCTGCTTTTTCGAAGAACTCCTTACATAAGCCGCTCTCTTCGGAAGCCAGGTTGATCAGTTCCTTATCATAAAAGTCGATTCCCAAACGGGCTGCCAACTTCTCTCCTATTTCTTTTCCGCCGCTACCTAACTGGCGACCGATATTGATAACATAATTACCGCTCATAGTACATTTTGTTTTATGGTTTGATAGCAAACATACGACTTTTTTCTAAAAGATGCACCATTATACAAAAGTTATATTTAAAAGAAACTATCGGAAAGCATCCTTTTTCATATATACTCTGCCAATAATACATCTACATGGCACGGGAGTCCGGCTGTCACCCGCCTATTTTTTCTTCTTACCCCACTTGGGGGTTATACCGATAAAGAACTCGAAGTTAATTCCCGGCATCGGACGAGATAATACTGAAAGATACTCTTCGTCAAAGAGATTATTGACTGTCCCTTTTAAGGATAAATCCGCCCAACGGAGTGAGAATCCTTTTTCAAGGGTCACGTTGCTCATAAGATAGGGTGGAAGATGTCCCGTATAGGATACAGCATTACTCGTCATTGTATAACGTTCGCTATAGTAACACCATTTATAAAGAAGCCCCCAACTGCGATATGTCAGCCTGCCTGATAACGTAGCTGAATATTCGGGTATGTATGGCAACTGCTTCCCTACTGACTGGTCAGCCTTGCTCGTAGGCTCACCTTCATGAATAGAAGGAGTCCACGCAAATGTTCCATTTAATCCAAGCTTCCATGCTTTATCAATCGCAACTGCATAATCAGCCTGTACTTCCACGCCATAGGCGTGTACTTTTTTAAGATTAACGGGTGAATAAAATCCCTTCGACGTAGGTAGCCAAATAATCCAGTCGTTTATATGTTGATCGAACCAAGAAGCCGAGCCGGATAATGTATAAACATTATCCTTACCCACAGAAAACGACAGCCCCGTTTCATAAGTAAATCCACTTTCATTATTCAATGCCGGATTGCCACCCGGCAAAAAATAAAGGTCATTCAATGTCGGAAAACGATAATTACGGGTAATAGAAGCCTTTGCCATTATATTGCCTCTTTTAGAAAGAACATAATCTACAAAAAAGGCAGGAATAACCGGTGCCCATTTAGTCCCGAACATTTCTCCCCGAAGGACCAATGACATACCCAACCGATTGACCGGCTGCCATTTCAATGAGACATTGCCCGACAACTCAACACGCCCTTTATCAAAATAAACAATAGAATCATTCTTCCTTCCCTGACCATACTTATCGTTCTTATTATCATCTCTATTCAGATCTTTATCCAAACTATTCACCAAATGCTGATGAGCCGACACACCCGCCGTTAAAAGGAGTTTATCTGAGAAAAAATACTCTCCATCCAACTGTCCGTAGAAAGTATTAACTTTACTACGTGAACGGGTCATTGTAGCCATTATACCATTTCCCAAATCCCGCTTATAGTCGTATGCCAACCATGTATGCACATAACCTCCCCTTGCCGATACTTTCCAGTTTTCACGCGTATGATCCCATGATAAAACACTTCGCAGTGTATGTTCCCGTTGTCGGTTCTCGAAATCCATAAGATCACCCTGATCGGTCGTCAGTAATGCCAGTTCACGGTTAGAATCAGTATACCACGCATTCAGTCCGAAGCGATCACCTTTATCCGTATTGTAATATACCTCCTGTAAAATGTGCAGATCTTTGTATGCACCACTACGATTACGTTCTATGGGATAATACTGTTCGATTATATTATATTTATCATCATAAATATTCTCTTTCTTATCATGATTACGATATTTATAATCATTGGGCGACGACTGATAGACCGCCCGCGTCGAGATCTGCCAATGTTTATCTCCATACTTCAATTGCAGAAACTCATCGAAGGTACTAAATGAACCGATACCTTGAACATATTGCATTCCGAAGCCTTCTTGATGAGCAGGCACTGTAGATAATTTCACCAATCCTCCCAAACCACCACCAGCCATATTCACCGATGAAGTGCCATGCAGCAAAGAAGCGTCATCTATAAAATAAGATGGAATCATCGAAAAGTCAGTCATCCCCAACATTGGATTGTTGATACGCATACCGTTCCATGTTACCTGTGTATGCGAAGCAGACGTTCCCCGAAATGATACAGTAGAAAGCGTGGCACGTCCGTAGCTTTTTACAAAAATAGAAGAATTGAAAGTGAGTATATCCGCCATTGACAAGGCTATATTCTCCTTAAGCACAAGTGAATCAAATCTGGTCTGCTGTACGCCTATATCTTTCATCGGGCGCTTTCCTAAAATTTCCACTTCACGAATGACAACTCCCTTTTCCACCCAATTCTTATTGTCGCTGCTGTGTTGTTGTCCACTCATTATAGATGGAAGTAATAAAAGAACTCCTACAAACTGCACTAATAATATATTTCTCCTCATATTCTTCTCTACCGATTACTTCCAACAAAATGCTCCGGGAATAATCCCTACATAAAACTCATCCACAAGTTCCCCATCTTTCGTATAGCGATAAATCATCCCCTGTTGCTGATAGTCAATAGCATCAGCCACATAGACATCTCCATTCTTCGGACTAACCGTCAGACCATAATACTTCGTATCACGATACTTGAGGAAAGGACGTACGGGGACACGCTCCGCATCAACAGACATACGCCAAATATCTTTGTTAATCCAGTAAAGTTCATCACCCGCACCATTAAGCTGTACTTCCGAAGGAGCATCTCCTAACTGAAACTTAAATTGTTTCTCTATCTTGAATGTTTCGGCATCAATGCGATAAAGTGATGGTTCTTCATATCCGTAAGGACTGCCTTCATACCCTCCGTCAGTAATTGTCCATAATTTGTAGTTCTTATCCATCACCAGTGAAGTTGGCTGTATCCCTACTTCAAGTTGATCTACTACCTGATCAGTTGTAGTATCTATTTTCAATATACGCTTTTGATAAGACCAGCAATTCACATACACATATTTGCCATATTGTACCATCTGTTCTGTTGAGCCTGTTTCCATCGTCATATCTGGACATTCGATATATCCGGTTATCTGATAAGTTTTGGGATTGACAATGAAAATACGATAATCCCAAATCTGTGTGACATAGGCTTTTTCGTCCGAAATAAAATGAATGTAGCGTGGAGAAGTAAGTCCCGTAATGCGTCCCACTTCCTTAAATGTATTAATATCAATGGCAAAAATGACGTGAGAGTTGTTTACTACCACCCAACCGACATCATTACGAATAGTCATTGACTGTGCTACATCTCCCAACTTCATCGCATTAGCCCGATAGAATACTTCATTTTCTACCGTTTTCGTTTCCGGGTCATAATAAGATAAGGTAGCATTACCATACTGAAAGTTCCCTTCATTGGTAATGAAAAGACCGTCTCCCGTAGCTGAGAAATCCTCCATCTCACCATAATCCCATTTCATACACCCGACAAAAGCCGTCAGACAGAAGACAATAAATAAAACAGATAGTAAAATACGTTTCATAATTAAAAGTGAGAAAAGGTTATTAACTAACTTGTCGCATCACTCATTAGACATCTGCCAGCAAATTATAATTTGCGACAAACATCAAACATAGCATTTGTACCGACCGGTTGAATGAGGAATCAATTGAATATAGGAATGAACTATACCAGTTGATTTCTACCCGAAACCCGCGGGTATAAATCTGCAGCGGCAAGGCAGGTCTTCTGACTCGTCCCCGTTTATCACGCCTTCCCAGTGATGTCACCAGTGGCAAAGAATGTGATAAACTCATCTCCCGAAAGAGAGGACTTACAGCAGCAGGTACTGTCCCGGATTTACACCGGATTCCCTTTTCATCGTTTTGGAAGGTTAGACAATTCCAAATACGAACCTTGCGGGTGCAAAGATACTATAATTATATTTCACGCCTCACTTCTCCCCTGTCTTTTTTATCAAGAACAAAAGATTAAAGACTTCTTCAAATTAGCACATTATGAGCAAGCAGATGAAAAAGAGAAAAGTTTGCCCTCTGTTCCTTCCTATCTTTCGGATAAAAACCGGATGACTCATCAAAAAGAGGAAGAATGTCTATTTTCACAAAAGCGGCTTAATATCAAAACCATCAATTTTCAATCATTTTAGCCTAGATTACAAGAATATGCAAGCAACAGCAAACAAAAGAAACTATATCTACGATATTTTATCATAAACTAAGCATCCATATCAAAAGAGCAAACAGCACAAAAAAGCATAATAACGTACAAAATAAGATTGCTTCTTAACCGAATTAACATTGCTTTATAAGCAAACTAAGATTGGTTTTAAACCAAACTGACCTTCCTTTAAAACCAAGCCCGCCTTCCTTTAAAAGAAAATCAACCTACTTGGTCGGCAAAAGCTGCATATATAACCATTTTTCCTGCATAACGGCCTCCGCTTTCCGCATATTCTTGCATATAAGTAATCCATTTTTCTCCTATTTCAAGTATTTAGCTTCTATTTTCCCAATAGAAAATCTTAAAAACAGAACATTTGGAGATGGTGTCACTATACCATCGGCATAGTGACACTATCCTGCAAGTATGGTGACACTATCAGAGAGAGATAGTGTCACCATATCCAATTCCTCCTTTCCCGCCCCCGACAACGTAATAAAAATTAATTAGTTAAAATAGACATATTATATAAAAAGATAACTATCTTTGCGGTCAAGAAGTTGGTTCTTCGTCGCTATAATAAGTTGTATTTCATTCGATTAAGATATAACAAAAGCTATCGAAGATTAAAAGGGAATGCCGTGTGAATCGGCAACAGTATCCGCTGCTGTATTTTCCCGTACTGCCCTTGAAGGACAGTACAGTTTGTAGCAATTTGTCACTGGATGTTTTCTCTGGGAAGGCGCTGCAAATAAGGGAATAAGTCAGAAGACCTACCTCCTTTCGGTTGGATTTTACTCCTGCGGCATACGGGAGGTAGTTCGTTGTCTTTTTCCACAGGCGCTTACCATGTGCGGACGGAAGAGGCTTCTTCTATATTTATACTTACCGGGATACTGACTGCCCAGCGTAAAATCCATTATCATTCCTGTTTGCAAACTAATTAAAAGTATGCTTATGATAAATGGATTTTTAAAAACAATCGCTAGCTTATTAATGCTATGTACTGTCGTGTCTTTCGCCTCCTGCCGGAACGACGGTGATGATGAAGAATTGGGTGGCGGGACAACAGGTCAACCACCGGTAATTACCTTCGACAACGGTACGGGAATCTACACAGTAAAGATTATGAAAAGCATCACAATCACTCCCCTAGTGAACGATGCCACCGATCCTGTATATACATGGAAAGACGAGAAAGGTAAAATAGTATGTACAGACCTCTCATACACCTATTCACCTAAAGCGGAAGGAGAAGTATATTTCAAATTCCGCGTGGACGCCAAGAATGGTTATGCCGAAGAAGAACTACGGGTAGATGTAGTGGAAAAAATGATACCTTCCGTATCATTGATTCCCGCCTACTCTACCTATATGGGAAAGAGTGTAACCCTCGAATCTTCCGTAAATTTCACTGAAGGAGCGAAGTACGAATGGGTGTCCATTGACGAAAGCGGTAAAACCAAAGAAACGGTCGGAACCGAAGCTACCTATACGTTTACCCCCACCGAAGAAGGACAATTCAGTTTCAAACTTACGGTTACCAACGAAGACGGTAGCGGGAATGCGTCGACTTCCGTACTGGTATCACCTGAGCCAGTGATGAATATAACCTTCAGCAGTAATCAACTAACCGTCCCCAAAGGTCGTGCTGCCTGTATAGCTCCCGTCATTACGGATACAACAACCCATGCAACCTACGTGTGGGAAGTAGACGAAGTAATGCAACAGGGAGAAACTGGCCCCACTTTTACCTTCACTCCACCAACAACCGGAAGCTATGTGGTAAAAGTAACCGGAACAGATGGCGACATAATAAAAAGTGCTATCCAGACCGTAGTCTGCCTGCCGTCTGATGAAGCCAAATACTACCGCGCACCGTCAGCTGGTAGTTCGGACAGTAAAGTGAAAGTATACCACCTACGCCCTGCTCCGGGACAATTCATAGCACAGATTTCCGGACAGACCGAAGAAGAAGCCTGTCGTTACGCTGAGACTCGCATGAATGTACAAAACAATTATGTGTCTCTGGGTGCATGGGGAGGATATATCATCGTGGGATTCGACCACAGCGTATACAACAAACCCGATGTTAGCAGCAACGGAGGATATGACTTCTCTATCATAGGCAATCCCTTCGACGGTAGTTCCGAACCGGGTATCGTCTACGTCATGCAGGACGAAAACGGAGACGGACTGCCCAATGACACTTGGTACGAACTACGTGGCAGCGAAACCGGAAAGGCGGAAACCTATCAACACTATGCCGTCACTTACTACCGCCCGCCTACACACAATATGCCCCTGCAATGGATCGACAACCGGGGAAACTCCGGCTCCATCGACCTCAATCCTAACTTTCCGTTATGGATAAAGGAAAACAACTATACTTTATACGGTACCCGCCTGAAGCGAAATACAACCCGGACACCGGGCGGAATCTGGCGCAATGAATCCTATCCGTGGGGATATGCGGACAACTGGGGAGAAGATATTCTCGCCGAGGGCGACAATCACGATGCCGCACCCGTAGGCAACGCCTTCAAGATAGAAAACGCCATGTATCCCGACGGCACTCCGGTCAAGTTGCAATACATCGACTTCATCAAGGTGCAGACCGGCATACAATCCGTAGCAGGAGCCATCGGAGAGTTGTCTACCGAAGTATTCGGCTTCGTCGATTATAAGATGAGCGAAGCTCCTTCAAAGATAGATTAATAATCATTCATTATAAATTCACTTAATTTTTTAGACAATGAGAAAAGTAAATTACTGGAAAACCCTGTTAGTGGTTTTATGTACCGGATGCATCTTTGCAGCATGTGGCGACGACGACGATGAAAACCCGTTCACCGGAGTAGACAACAACTTCCTTAGTTTTTCACTGGAAAGCAATGAAAACGTATGGAAAGCGACGATTATAGACAATGAGATCACCGTAACGGTTCCCGAAGGAACTTCGCTCGATGGCGCGCAAGCCAGCTATACCCTTAGCGAGCAGGCAACTGTTAACCCCAATCCTTCTTCCGTTACCGCCTGGGGCGAAGAGCAACAATTCACAGTAACTTCCTACAACGGAACTACGCGTACCTATAAATATACAGTACGCTACTCCGCTGTAAGTGAAATCGGCACATTCATACTTAATTCGCAAGCTGATGTAGACGCTTTAGCCGACCACCATGTCACGGTTATCGAAGGCAGTCTGAGCATAGCTACAGTAGAAAATACAGAAGACCCCGTGATTAATCTGAACGGATTGGCAAAGATTACCGAAGTAATGGACGACATCACTATCGGGCAATACTATAAAGGTGAAAACCTTGCCGGACTGGCTAAACTGGAAAAGGTGGGAAGTATCAGCATGAGAAACAATAGCTCACTGACCGAGTTTGCACTCCCAAACTTGCTTTCTATCCGTGGAGAACTATTCATAGCAAACCCGGCAGAAAACAACATCACTTCTATAAAATGCCCGCAACTAACTACAATTCTAAAACAATGCTATATCCAAGCTCCCAACCTGAAAAGCTTAAATCTCAATTCGCTCGAAAGCATTCCGGGAAAAGGAGATAACAGTGATGGAGATGGTACATTCTCTCTTTATGGTAGCCAGCTTGTTTCATTAGATTTGCCGGTCTTAAAGCAGGTAGGAAAAAAGTTCACTCTATCGTTGGGAACAAAACATCCGGAACTCACCCAAATTAATCTACCGGAACTTATCTCCTGTAAAGAAGTATCTATTGGTTATGCAGATAAGTTAGAAACAATCAGTCTTCCCAAATTATCCACTCTTTCTTCTTTTAGCATTACTTCTTGTGCCAAATTTTCGAAGTTGAACGAAACCATTGCACCGTTCAATTTGGAAAAGCTAAGTGTATCACATTGTCGAAGCGTAACGGAATTGGATGCAAGTCAAAAAGACATCAACAGTATTTCTATCACTTATGTTGACAATAATTTCGTTCTAAAAGGAAAAGAAGAAATGGGAAGCTATGCATTCACAGGATATCAATTACCCAAAACAGAAGGAATCTCTACTTTTGCCAGTCTCACGGTTACCACTCCGCTTACTAATGTAGAAATTTCCGGTATTAAACAAGTTACAGGGGAATTAAGTTTCCAAGCTACAGCAAATGTGACATTGGAGTCAGTGAGTATGCCTGATTTAGAAACTGTAGGTAAATTCGCTACTGGAAATGACAATAAAAGATGCAACTTTCCTAAACTTACAAGAGTGACTGAAAGGTTATATATAAATATAGAAAAAACTGTAACCGACCTCTCTTATTTAAATTTTAAGAGTTTAGAGTCTGTAGAGTTTTTAGAAATGTATGGCAGCAGAAATACCAACATTACATCACTTGAAGACCTTTTGCCCAAATTAAAATCGTCAAATCGTATAAGTATTAGACTATTCACAGCTCTATACGATTTTAGTCTATTCAAAGATATCGCAGATGCAATGACAGAAGACGCCCAATGGTACGTACGTACTTGTGGTCCCGGAACAGTAACATTACAACAGATGAAAGAATCAGCAACCGGTGATTTTACACCGGCTAATTAATCACTTAATAAATTACAATTATGAAAAAGAGCATTTTTTTCTTAGCAGCCAGTGCTATTATGTTTGCAATGGGCAGTTGTACTAATGATGTGTTGGACAATGTCCAGCAAGTAGACAGTTCACTTCCGCAGACACGTGCTACAGCGAGTAATGACTGGACGTATGCGTATGTACTTAGCGAAGGTACATGGCATGTAGCTCCTCCCTCATCTCCGGGAAGCATTGTTCGCTATGATAACAATTGGACGAAAAAGTCTACCCTAGAAATTGGAGACACAGGCAACGACTTGATTCAATACGGATCAAAACTCTATTGTGCAGTAAGTGGTCACGACCTTACAGCAGATAATGGAGGAATATGGGTACTGAATGCCAAGACCGGTCAACTTCTCACACCCCAAATGAAACAATACGATGATGAAAAAACCGGGCACAAAGCTATGCCAAGACACTTGGCTGCTGCCAATGGAAAAGTATATATCAGCTTTTATTCAGGGGCAGTGATGTCTATCGACACCATGAATTATGCTAAAGTTAACTACCTAGAACTGGATGCGACCTATTCAGAAGGAATCTGTGTAGGTAAAGACAACAAAATATATGTCTGCAATTCAGGCAATACTGATGACACCCAAGCTGGTGAAGGAACAACTATTTCCGTATTGCCACTTACCCTTGACGATGAAACTCAAATTACCGTTCCTAAAAATCCTAAGTTGATAGCAGCCTATTCAGCTAATAAGATGTACTTTAACGTACTGGGTGACGGAGGTATGCACTCTGCATTGTACAAATTCAATCCAACTACACCCAATGTAGCTCCAACATTAGTTACAGAAAAAGCAGGTGGATTTGCAATCGGCAGTCAATATCTTTATACAGCAGATATTGATTGGAACACAACTGACTATAAGACTATCATGCAAAAAGTACAATTATCGAATGATGTTACCAGTGATTTCACAGATGATCCCGGATATATGTTCGGTTTCAGCGTAACAGTCAATCCGTTCAACGGAGATGTATGCTTCGGTCAATCAATGGGAGACGCATTGTATGTTTATGACTCCGCAGGAGGTGATTACCTAGATATGGTAAATACCGGCACAGCCAACGTGAACGCTGTAGTCTTCGTCAAATAACTTTCCGCATCAATACTGAAAAGTTAGATTCAATCCATTCACCTCCCAGCGAAACTTTCTTGTAAGGGAGGTGATTTTTCTTCTTTTTTACTACTTTTGTCCTCAGATAAAAACATCCGTATGAAATTTAAATCCATTATTTCAACTATCACGCTATTATGCCTCCTTTTTTTGGCAAGCTGCGTATACAATAAAAAAACTTCTTTGGAAGCATTCAAGCAAGACGTATACACGCCCGAATATGCTACCGGATTCAAGATACTTGGCGCAAAGAATGCCCAAAGCACCTTGATACAAGTATCCAACCCGTGGCAAGGAGCCAAAAATGTAACAATGTCCTACTTCATCTCCCGCAATGGTGAGCTCCCCCCCACAGGATTCACCGGACCGACCATCCCTGCCGGAGCCCAACGCATCGTATGTATGTCTTCCTCCTACATCGCCATGCTCGACGCCGTGGGACAAGTGGACCGCATCGTCGCCGTATCCGGCATCAACTACATAGCCAATCCCTACATCCTCGCCCACAAAGATTCTATCAAAGATATGGGTCCCGAGATGAACTACGAACTTTTGCTGGGACTGAAACCGGACGTCGTACTGCTATATGGTATCGGAGATGCCCAGACTGCCGTAACGGACAAACTGAAAGAGCTAGCCATCCCCTACATGTACGTAGGAGAATATCTGGAAGAGTCACCGCTTGGCAAAGCCGAATGGCTGGTTGCCCTCTCCGAACTGACAGACAGCCGTGACAAAGGCATCGATGTATTCAGGGAAATCCCCAAACGCTATCAGGCACTGAAAGACCTCACCGCATCCGTAGAGCAACGCCCTACCGTGATGTTCAACACCCCGTGGAACGACAGCTGGGTGATGCCTTCCACCCAGAGCTACATGGTACAACTGGTCACTGACGCAGGAGCCGACTATATATACAAGGAGAACACCTCCAACAGCTCCGCCCCCATCGGCCTGGAAACTGCCTACGGACTGATACAAAAAGCAGACTATTGGATCAATGTAGGCACGGCATCCACACTGGACGAACTGAAAAACATGAATCCCAAGTTTGCCGATGCCAAATCTGTTCGTGATAAAACTGTTTATAACAACAACCTGCGGATAACCGCCACAGGAGGCAATGACTACTGGGAATCGGCAGTCGTACGGCCTGACGTCGTATTGCGTGATCTGATTCATATCTTTCATCCCGAACTTATATCCGACTCAACCTATTATTACAGACACCTGGAATGAAGCAACCTCGTAGGCACACCACTCTTTTATTCATCACTCTGGGAATAATCGCCGTAGTCTTATTATTAATAGATATGGCGACAGGGGACACTTATATCCCCATCCCCAAAGTATGGGCCGTACTGACCGGAGGCGAATGCGACGAGATGACACGCAACATTCTTCTCTCCATCCGCTTTATACGGGTAGTAGTAGCAGGGTTGATAGGTATCGCCTTGTCGGTCAGCGGCCTGCAAATGCAGACCGTTTTCCAGAATCCGTTGGCAGACCCTTATCTGCTGGGAGTCAGTTCCGGTGCGGGACTCGGAGTGGCGTTGTTTATATTAGGTGCCCCATTGCTAGGCTGGGCAGATTTCCCACTTTTGCAATCCGCCGGCATCGTAGGTTCGGGCTGGATAGGGACCGCCGTCATCTTGCTGGGCGTAGCCATCATCAGCCGAAAAGTAAAGAATATACTGGGCGTACTGATCATGGGAGTCATGATAGGCTACGTAGCGGGAGCCATCATCCAGATATTGCAGTATCTAAGTTCGGCGGAACAACTGAAAATGTTCACCCTGTGGTCAATGGGATCGCTCAGCCACATCACAGCCGGACAGCTGTCTATCATGATACCGGTTGTGTGCATAGGTCTGCTGCTCTCCGTAGCCTGCATCAAGTCACTGAACCTGCTCTTGCTTGGCGAAAACTACGCACGCACGATGGGCATGAGCATCAAACGCTCGCGGACGCTTGTCTTCATCTCTACAGCACTGCTGACAGGAACAGTCACCGCCTTTTGCGGCCCCGTAGGATTCATCGGACTGGCAGTGCCGCACATCACCCGGCTGCTGTTTGATAACGCCGACCACCGGATACTGATGCCGGGCACCATGCTGACAGGACTTATCGCCATGCTGATATGCGACATCATCGCCAAGAAATTCCTGCTGCCGGTGAATTGTATCACCGCACTGCTGGGAGTTCCGGTTATTTTATGGGTAATAGGTAAAAACTTGCGTATATTCAAATGATTCAACTCAAAGACCTGACACTGGGATACGAACAGCGTACGCTGCTGGAAAAAGTCTCCGCCCACATCACGGGAGGACAACTCGTCGCACTGCTCGGCAGAAACGGCACAGGAAAAAGTACACTGCTGCGTGCCGTCATGGGACTGGAAAAGCCCCAAAACGGAGAAATTATCCTACACGGGAACAACATCGCTTCACTGAAACCGGAAGAACTGGCACGGAACATCAGCTTCGTCACCACCGACAAAGTGCGCATTGCCAACCTGCGATGCAGAGACGTCGTCGCACTAGGACGTGCTCCCTATACCAACTGGCTCGGTCAGCTGCAAGGAGAAGACAAGGAGAAGGTGGACAACGCCATGCACCTGGTAGGCATGGACAGCTATGCGGAAAAGACGATGGACAAAATGTCCGACGGAGAATGCCAACGCATCATGATAGCCCGTGCCCTTGCACAGGACACTCCTGTCATCCTGCTCGACGAACCTACCGCCTTCCTTGACTTGCCCAACCGCTACGAACTCTGTCTGCTTCTCCGGAAGCTGACGCAAAAGGAAGGAAAGTGTATCCTGTTTTCCACACACGACCTGGACATCGCTCTCTCACTTTGCGACACAATCATGCTGATTGATAATCCTCAACTCTACAGCCTGCCTACCAATGAGATGATAACGAGCGGACATATAGAAAGACTGTTCCATAATGAGTCGGTAACATTCGACGCACAAGCCATGAAAATAAGAATCAGATAAATATCCCATATCCTGATTAAACAAAAACAAGCATGACAGGCGGAAATTATCAAATGATAATTTTAATCTCCTTCCATCCATCTACCTTTGCAGATGTTTTCAACAAACTAAAAATAAAAAGTTATGAAAGATAGTATTGATTTCGGTAGTATGGACATCTCCATGTTGTTTCGTAAGTTATTAGTTCCTACGGTACTGGGAATGGTATTCTCAGCTATATTCGTTATTACAGACGGCATATTCGTAGGTAAGGGAATAGGCAGTGACGCCCTAGCTGCCGTCAATATAACAGCTCCACTTTTTATGATCGCAACAGGCATCGGACTGATGTTCGGAGTCGGAGGCTCAGTAGTCGCTTCCATCTATCTGTCTCAAGGTAAACGCAAGGCGGCAAATATCAACATTACTCAGGCTCTTGTATTCGCTACGTTCATCGTATTAGTGATGTCTGCTTTATGTTTTTGCTTCGTAGGGCCATTGGGATGCTTACTCGGAAGTTCAGACAGATTATTGCCTCTTGTCATAGAATATATGATCTGGTATCTACCCTTCCTCGTATTCTATGAGTTATTGAGCACAGGCATGTTTTTCATCCGGCTGGACGGATCTCCCAATTATGCCATGATGTGCAATGCCATCGCAGCTATATTCAATATTATATTCGACTATATTTTCATCTTTGAATTTGGCTGGGGAATGATGGGTGCTGCCTTTGCCACCAGCCTGGGAACAGTAGTAGGTGGATTGATGACTGTAATCTATCTTACGCGGTTCTCCCGCAACATTCATTTGCATCGCATCAAGCTAAGTTTGAAAAGCCTGATGCTAACGCTCCGTAACGGTGGCTATATGATAAAACTGGGAACTTCCGCTTTCATCAGTGAGGCTTCCATCGCCTGTATGATGTTTTTAGGGAATTATGTCTTTATCCATCATCTCGGAGAAGACGGAGTAGCAGCATTCAGTATCGCTTGTTATTTTTTCCCGATTATTTTTATGATATACGACGCAATCGTGTTATCGGGTCAGCCGATCCTCAGTTATAATTTCGGTCTCCGGGATACATCACGGATCAAACAAACCCTCCGTTTGATGTACAGAACAGCACTCCTCTGCGGAATAAGTTTTTTCACCCTCACCGCCCTTTTCCGCCACCAGATTGTCGCTCTGTTTATCGGACCGGAATATGCAGCTTATCAGATTGCAGTGAAAGGTTTGCCTTACTTTGCCTTCGGCTTTATATTTTTCGCCGTCAATATGATTGGAATCGGTTATTATCAAAGTATCGAACGGGCACATCGGGCTACCGTCATCACCCTGCTACGCGGGATACTATTTATGCTGGTGGGCTTCCTGGTGCTTCCTATATTACTCGATGTAAAAGGAATATGGCTGGCCGTCCCTCTGGCAGAAGTACTCACCCTTCTCCTGATCGGCAGCCTTTATCTGCACGAAAAGCAGAAACAGAAGTCTTAAATTTACCGAAATCGGCTTTACTCCTGTGGA
>ERZ827528.2575-NODE-2575-length-16334-cov-9.175686_pt1 | contig 16334 bp, 12 predicted proteins | sample MGYA00519768_ERZ827528 | MGnify/ENA primary metagenome ERZ827528 (study PRJEB31778, sample SAMEA3449343) | human gut metagenome | biome: human gut; feature: human-associated habitat; material: faeces | place: United Kingdom | collected 2010/2012 ...
ACGCCCACCAAATGTTCGCAGCTCAGAGGCTATGTCCTCTGGGCTGTTTTGTTTTATGTCGCCAAATCAGCTGGCAGCTCCAACCGCCCAAGCAACCACCCTGCCCATACACAAAACCGCGTCAGCGACCCAAGTGCCTATCCCGGCTGACTCTGCAGTCAATCAAAACCGCGTCAATAGCCACCGAGGCCGAGGCCAACGCGTCTCGAACCCATCCGAGCCGCAACTCCTCAGCAAAACGCCGCGATGTCTGCGTCCTGCGGTATCCTTGAGCCACTTGCACCTGCAGCACCAAGGAGCCGCCATGCGCACCGAGCTCGATGTCCCCTTTTCGCACAAAGAAGAAGCCAAGGCGCTGGGCGCCAAATGGGACCGGACCAAGAAGATCTGGTATGTACCCAGCGGCGTCAACCCCGAGCCCTTTGCCGAGTGGCCGCCCGGTGTTGACCGATCCGACCCCTCAGCGCCGTATATATATCTAGTACTGGGCAAGCGCGAGTGCTGGAAGTGTCACAAAGAGACCTCGGTCGCGGCCTTCGGCATTCCCTATCGAACCGATAACGACGAGAGCATCGCCATCGCGCACGCGCCCAACGAAGCCGGGTACATTGCCATCGACACGGCCAACGCCAACGCACTCGCCATCGTGCCCGCTCTTGGCTGCGTGCCGGGCGAGATCCGCGACTACCTTTATAAGCGCTGCGGCTACAAGCCCGTAGGCGCGCGAGCCTCCAAAGCCCCGTCGCTCGGCAACACGTGCACCAGTTGCGACGCGCTGCAAGGCAGCCGCTATCTGTTCGAGGAGCCCTCGTCCCCGTTTGCCCTCACTGCCATCAACAAGCTGCCGGCACTGGAGTTTATACGCGTCGAAGTTGCCGGCGTCTTTGGCGTCCCGGCCACGCGTACCGACTTTGACCAGGCACTCTTTACCTGGGCACGCGACCATCACGCCGAGTTCCACAAGCAACTCGGTGAGGGGATTTATTTGTAGAGGCAAAAGACACTCACAGCCAACTCCTCCGCATCACCTATCCCTCGTCGCCGGCGTCGTACACGATATCGAGGCCACAAACAGGGCATTTCTCCGGATACACCGGCATATGAACGCCTGTCCGTTTTCTCACTTCGTCGCTGAGTCTGTCGCGCGCATCGATAAACCGAATGTCGAGACACGGTATTTGCGAGCCGCAGCAAGGGCAGGTGACGACAAACGACGCGCAATCAACCTCTACGCTCGGAAACATATTGTTGTCTATAAGGGCACACGGCAGTTTTCCGTACTTCCCCATCGCAATATCGCCTCGCCAGCTCATACACGCTCCCCTCTCGCTATACAAATCAGGAAGAGCATGCACCGGCGGGCGTGCGCGAGATTGCATCGCCACGCGATCCGATCAAACAACACGATCGTCAAAGAATGCCAAAGCCAAATACGCTAATACGGCAGAAGCCCCGCCTTTTCACGCTTCTTTTCCGAGCGATCGAACTCAATGCGATGGGCCTCAAGAAACACCGTATCGGGTCGCCACTGACGCTCATTCGGCTGCCTTAGCGTCGCACCCGCAAAGGAAGCGTAGTCGGTCTTATCCAGCAGGTACGATCCGCACAGCCGATATTCGCCGCAAACAGGCTCAAACGAAATCAGGTGAGCATCAAATAGGGAATGAAGATCGCGCCGAAGCAGAATACCGTTGCTGGCAACCTGCGATTTGGGTCCCGAGTAATTCTCGATATGTGCAGCCTCCAGAGCTTCGCTGACGCCGCAGTCCGACACCGCGCAACGGCCATCATAGGCGGCAACGAGCTGCTTGCGGAACCATTGCTGCCCCAATCGCTCGCGCCTTAACGCATAGCGGACCTTTTCGTCGTCGGTCACACCCTGTCCGGCAAACTCAATATCGACGGGTATGTGCTTCAGATAACTCATGTCGGGCGCAAAACGAGGGTCCGGTCCGCCTTTATGAACAGGACCGTGCAGAACAAACCATCCGTTTTCGGGCTCGAACCGCTCAACAAACGCAAGGCCGAGCACCTTATAGCCCACCTCGGTTGCAAATATGACTCCGACTGGGACGCCACATTCCATGCAGTTGAGCATTTTACGGTTGTAATTCTGGTCTCGAAAACCAACGGTACCCGGCGCTTGAACCGAGTACTTAATGACCCATGTGCCATCGTCCAAATAGAGCGGAGGCACATCGGTGTAGAAGCTCTTTTTAGAGTTATGGACCGAAAGCGCAAAGATCTTATTGGGATCTTGATTCACCCGATCCTGGCCCGGCCAGAAGATCCCTGAATCCCGCGTTACGGGAAAGAAGTCCGAGCCAATTCTCAAACGATACTGATACTGAGGGCTATCTTCCTTGGTGTGGTGCGGAAGGCTGGTCCAAACGCCGCCGCGCTGTTCCTCACCCAGAAACCACTCCCATGCCTCAACGTATTCGGAAGGCACGAGACTGCGGGCGCGGTCATAGCTTGGTCCATCCATCAACGGAACAGCAAGGTCAATGTCGTTCATCGCCAGCACCTACAACCATACGAACGCGAGTCATGCCCTTCAATAATATGGCCGAGAGTCAATTATTACGAGATCTCATTCCGCGATCGGCACATCGTTGATGCTCTCGGTTTGCCGCTGGCGCGCTTGTACCCCGCTACCCCACTTCCCTGTATACTGATGTAGCACGTGTTTCATCCGGGCTTGTTGGGCCGGGTCGTTCATGGGAGGTTCTTGTGGCTGTTTCGAATCCGCCTAAGGGGAGCGTTTCTTCTTCGTCCATCAAGCCGGTTACGCGCAAGGCCGTGCGTTGCCAGCGCGAGGTCGCTTGGCTTGTCACGCAGGCGGCGGGCAGGCTTGTGGCGACCACTCAGGACGTCAATGCGCCTACGCCGAGCTTTGTGTTAGCGACGGCGCTGGATTTTGTGCGCCAATTGGAGCTTGCCGAACAGGATGCCAGCGGCCACCTCGACTACCAAAATGTTATGGCGCCCGACCTGCAAACGTTCTGCCATATGGCCAAGTTGCCCGCCGCGCCCAATGCGCTTTCGGACGCAGGCTACATGTTTACGCTTTCGGGCGCGGACCTTATCCGCGACATCTATGCATACTGCAGCGAGCTCGCCGAGCGCCACGTCTTTGACGCGGCGGAAGTCAAACCGGGATATGTCATCAAGCTGGTTCTTAGGCTGTTCTTGATGGACGGGTTCGGGGCCATGCCGGCGTAAGCCGAGTCTTTAGCATCACCGTCGACTGAGCAACAACCGCTTTATCTTAGTGGGCGCCAATTGAGGGTCGATTATTGGTTCGCCTCGTCCACTAACGCATTTATTCCACGCGCTCTGACAGTCGATACTTGCGGTTGCGGCTCGTCGCCGGCGCCGTGGGCTCAAGCTCGCCTTGAGCAATGAGCGCGTTGACGCGCGACCTAACCTGGGAAATTGTAAGCCCCGTGCGTTCTGCCAGCTCACGCGTCCCCAGCTCGCCGTAGTGTTTGAGTGCCGTCACAATTAAGCCCCCGCCATGATCGACCGGCTCGATCTTTGAACGGTAAAGTACGACCTTGAACCGATCGAACCCCGGGCAGAACAGAGGCTCGGCCAGACCATGCGCGCGCATGGCATCGATCATCATCGGGATGCCCGAGCCATTGCCCTCAGCCGGCGAACCTGCGCCATCCGGCAGCGGGACAATCGACATGAGTTTCACGAGCGTCGCGTTACGGCATCGGGAGCTGCCGTCAAACAAGTTCTCGCGAGTCTTTCCCCCGTAAAGGCCGCCAGGATTCGTCACCTCGACACGATCGTCAAAGACGTCGACGGCAATCGATTGTCCACAGAACCGATCCCCGTATTCTCGATGGATTACGGCGTTGGCGATTGCCTCGCGCAGAACCTCCTCGGGAATCTCCAGCGAGTCGACACGCGAGACGCCTTGGACGGTCGAGGTTCGCCGCAAATTCTTGGCGACGGCTGCGACGGCATCCGAGATCATCTCGCCCAACGTTCCCTCACAGATTGTGCGGTCCATGAACCTCAGCGACCCCGCCGTGCCTTTCCGGGTCCCCGCATAGACAGCCATGTCGATAAAGAGCTTGGGATAAAACTGCTGAGGGTAGGTGCCCGCAACTAGGAGTCCAGCCTTGGTGACATTGCCCTGGGAATCAAGGAAATTTAGGCGCTCCAGCTTCGTTTGTTTGTCCGGCGCGCCGCGCATTGCCCGGGGCGTCAACGAGAAAGCCCGGTCTATCGTACGGTCGATCAGCGTCTCGTCGAGATCGTCCGCGCCCGCGCCCACCACCGCGTCGCGATCGCTCGGAGTCGCTCGACCGTATGACGCCAATGCGAGCACCTCGGTCGATGAAAGCGGCACATCTTTGTCATCGATGCGCTTGTAGCTGCCGCCCTGGGCGCCCCGCTCTATGACATAGCAAGGCTTGCTCGACGGGTCGAGCTCCTCAATCGTGATGACCAGAACCACGGTGCCCTGGAGCTCCACGCGCTCAATGGTGTATTTGGGCGGATTGGCCAGCTTTCCGCGACCGCCGGCATCGCCCATGCCTGACACAAATTGGTTGAGCACTTTCTCGGTCTCGAAGTTCTCAACCGGGACAAAACCTGCGCGCTCACTCACTCCGAGCACGATGATTCCGCCGGCAGTGTTCGCGAATGCGCTCACCGTTTCCCACACGTCGCGGGAAAGCGTCGTGGCGCTCTCCTTCACTTCGACGTTAAGATCATCCGAGCCCATACGCCTTAAAGACTCAAGCAGACCGGTCAGCTCGTTTTCGTTCATCTGCACGTCCTTTCGCTCGGTCCTGCGGAGAATGCCGCGGATAGATTTCCCTCGTCTCTCAGTTATCTCTCGAAATTATCTCTCATCTATCTCTCTATCTCTCGGCTTAGAGATAGAGAGATAGATGAGAGATGGAATGTCTACCATTTGCTTCATTTATACATATTTTTGCTGGTAGAACAATCGGTATTGAGACAATACCATGATTGCCTGCCTCTTTACTGCTCAGTTATCTCTCATATTTTTCTCTCATCTTCCTGTCATCTCTCATATTAGAGACGAATGAGAGACGAGAGATACGCGAGTGATGGACGAGCGAGGATTTTCGGACGGTCGGATATCGAGAGTGGGTATTTGGACGGTTTTTGGGGCTTTTGCGGCAGATTGGGGGTGCGGACGATTTCTTGGACCGCGCCTAGGCGTATCCAAGCTTCCTGCGGTACTCCATCGGGCTGAGCCACCCGAGGGACTTCTTGATCCGCTCCTCACGATAGTACACGAGGTAGGCCTCGAGCCTGCCCATGAACTCCCCGGCCGTCACGCCCTCCCAGTCCCTGTAGTGGAAGAACTCGTTCTTGAGGCGCCCGAAGAAGCCCTCGCAGGCCGAGTTGTCCGGGCTGCAGCCCTTCGCGGACATGCTCCTGGCCAGGCCGTTCTCCTCGCAGATCCCGATCCACTCCGGCCAGCGGTAGTGGCCGCCCCGGTCCGAGTGGATCGTCGTGCGCCCGCCCGCCGGCCTCGCCGCGCAGGCCTTGAGCAGGCTCGAGTTCGCGAGGCGCTTGTCGGGGTGCAGCCCGATCGACCAGGCGACGGGCATCCCGTCGAAGCAGTCGACGATCGGGCTCAGGTAGACCTTCTCGCCGCCCGGGAGCCTGAACTCGGTGATGTCGGTGAGCCACAGCCGGTTGGGCTCGTCGGCGCGGAACCTCCTGTTCACGAGGTTCTCCGGCGCCTTGGAGACCTCGCCGGCGTAGGAGCTGTAGCCCCGGGCGCGCCTCTTGTTGTAGACGACCTCGAGGCCCTCCTCGCGCATCACGCGGGCCACGCGCTTCTCACTGGCGCGGACCCCCTCGCGGCGCAGGCGCGCCCAGACGGTGCGGTACCCCCAGCACCCCGAGCCCTCGCGGAAGATGCGCACCACGCGGTCGCGTATGTCGGCGTCGCGGTCGCGCGGCGCGGCGACGCGGGGCCTCCAGTACTCATAGGAGCTCTTCGATATCCTCAAGAAACCCGTGATCGAGCGGAGGGGCAGGGCGGTCGCCCGCCTCAATCTCTCGCCGAGCTCGCACTTGCTCCTGTTCGAGATCGAAGCCGGGTCCCACCCTTCCGCTTTTAGGTCGGCCAACACCGCCCTGAGCAGCAGGTTCTCTATCTGGTCCTCGTTGAGCCCGGCGAGCGGGCCGGTCGCGGGCGGGGCGTAGATCGACTTGTCGGGGCCCAAGCTGGCCTCCTTCCGGCGCGGTTTCCTCGCACCGATTCTACAGCGCGCCCCGGTGTAGCTGTGCGGGAGGTGGCCCGTCGCCCACTTCTTGGCCGCGCCCACCGAGACCCCCGCGAACTTCGCGGCGGCGGTCGGCCCCATGCCGTCCTCCGTCGCCAGGAGGAAGAGCTCGACCTTCTCCCTGCTGTACATGCGAACCTCCAGTCCGGACCGCCCCGCGGTCCAACTTTCTGTCCGCACCCCCATTCCGTCCAAATATCCACTCTCGTCAGTCCGATTTTCCACGCCCGTTCAGTCGGCGTCCGAAAATCCACGCTCGTGTGTCCGAATTTCCACTCTCGTTCGACAGGCGACCAGGACGCATCGACTTCCCATCGGCATAACCGCCAGTTCGCCGCAGAGCCGCGGCCCCATATGGGTATACTCTCGAGGATTCGACTCGATTCGCCCCCGCTGGGGCGCCAAAGGAGACTGCATATGCCCACCACCTCAACCGACCCGCGCGCCGCTGCTGCCGCGCTGCTGGTGCCCGGCACCACCTGCCACGGCTTTGCCGTCGAGCGCTGCGAGACCGTGCCCGAGCTCGACTCGGACGCTTACGTGCTGCGCCACACCGCCTCGGGCGCTCGCCTGCTGTACCTGGCGTGCGACGACGAAAACAAGGCCTTTGCCATTGGATTTAAGACGCCGCCGGCCGATTCCACCGGCGTGTTCCATATTCTTGAGCACTCGGTGCTGTGCGGATCGGCCAAGTTCCCCGTCAAGGAACCGTTTGTCGACCTGATCAAGAGCTCCATGCAGACGTTCCTCAACGCCATGACCTACCCCGACAAGACCATCTACCCCGTTGCCACCACCAACGAGCAGGACCTGTACAACCTGATGGACGTGTACCTGGACGCGGTGTTCAACCCGGCCATCTACACCAAGCCGACCATTTTTGAGCAGGAGGGCTGGCACTACGAGCTGGACCTGCCGGAGGGCGCCGAGGGCGAGGGCGACGACAGCTCCGCGAGCCTGCGCGAGGGCACGCTGCGCTATAACGGCGTGGTGTTCAACGAGATGAAGGGTGCGCTGTCCGACCCCATGAGCGTGCTGGACGATGCTGTTAACGCCGCGCTCTATCCCGACACCGCCTATGCGCACGAGAGCGGCGGTGACCCACGCGCGATCCCTGCGCTCACCTACGAGCAGTTCCTGGATACGCACGCGCGCCACTACAATCCTTCCAACTCCTACATCACGCTCTACGGCGACCTGGACGTGGACCGCGCGCTGGCCTTTTTGGACGAGCGCTATCTGTCGCAGCCGAGCGCTGCAAGCCGCCGCATGGACGCAGCCGTCGCCGCCGGCGAGGACCCGTCCACGCTGGCGCCCAATCCGCTTGGCGTGCAGGCGCCCGTGACCTGCGAGTATAGGCGCGTCGAGATGGCCACCACGCCCGAGAACGCCCTGGTGGGCCTGGGCCTGGTGCTGGGCAGTGCGCTCGACCGCAAGCGCACGATCGCGGCGGACATCCTGTTCGAGGCGCTGCTGGGTTCCAACGAAGCGCCGGTTAAGAAGGCCATTCTTGCCGCCGGCCTGGGCGGCAACGTGGTGAGCTACACCGCGGCCGAGAGCCTGCAGCCCTACGAGCTCATCATGCTGCAAAACGCGCAGCCCGGCGTGGCGCGCGAGCTGCGCCGCGTGTTCCAGGACGCCTGTCGCGACCTGTGTGAGCACGGCGTTCCGCGCGAGCGCCTGGAGGCCATCATCAGCAGCAACGAATACGACCTGCGCCAGCGCGACTACGGTATCGCCGACGGCGTGGCCATTGCGTGCGACGCGCTGAGCACGTGGCTCTACGATGACGACGCTGCGACGCTGGCGCTCAAGTACGGCCCGGTGTACGAGGAGCTGCGCGGCGAGCTGGACGGCAGCTACTTTGAGGACCTGCTGCGCGAGCTGGTGCTGGAGAACGACCACATGGCGCTGGTCGAGCTGGTGCCGGTGGACGCCGCCGAGGGTTCGGAGGGCGCCGAAGCTGCCGAGCTGGCAGCCAAGCGTGACGCCATGGCCGATGCCGAGCTGGCCGACGTGGTCGAGCGCACGGCTGCGCTGCGTGCCGCGCAGGAGGCCGAGGACACACCCGAGGCCAAGGCCACGCTGCCGCGCCTGCGCGTGTCCGACATTGGCGAGGCGCGCCCCGAGCCGCCGCTGGTCGTGGACACGACCGCGCCCATCCCCTGCCTGCGCCACGACATCCCCACCAACCGTTTGGCCTACGCCATGCAGTACTTCGACCTGAGCTGCGTCGCATTTGAGGACCTGCCCTACGTGACGTTGCTCTGCCGCCTGCTCAAGCAGCTGCCCACGCGCGAGCATTCGGCCGAGGAACTCGACAACCTGCTCGCCGGCAAGCTGGGCTTTTTGAGCTTTACGACCGAGGTCATGACGCAGCCCGACGTGGACGGCGTGCGCCCCTACCTGCTGGTGAGCGCCGGCGCCCTGTCCGAAAAGATCGACGCGCTGGCGAGCCTGCCGCGCGAGGTATGGTCAAGCACGCTGTTGCTCGATGCCGACGCCGACCGCGTGCGCGACGTGCTCACGCAGATTCGCATTGGGCTTGAGCAGGGCTTTATCAACAACGGACACTCGGCAGCGCTCGGTCGCGCGATGAGCTACAGCTCGCCTTCGGCCGTGGTGCGCGAGCAGCTTTCGGGCGTGGACTTCTACCTGTTCCTGCGCGATCTGCTCGAGCACTTTGACGAGCGCCTGGACAGTCTGCGCGCCAAGCTTGCCGAGCTGGCAGACCGCATCTTTGTGGCCGATGGCTGCCTGGCGAGCTTTACCGGCAGCGATGAGGACTTTGACGCGTACTGGGCCGCTGCAGGCGACCTGGGGCTGGGCGCGGGCCATGGCACCGATGCCGGCCGCAACGCGCTCGTGGTGCCGACGCCGCGCGACCGCCACGAGGCCTTTGTCATCCCCAGCGACATCTGCTTTGCGGCAAGCGCGTGCGACCCGCGTCGTCTGGGCATCGACGTGACGGGCGCCTGGGCGGTTGCCGCCAACGCGCTCTCCTACGACTACCTGTGGAACGAGATCCGCGTGAAGGGCGGTGCGTACGGCTGCGGATTCCGCGCTGCCGGCGAGCGCCAGGCGGCGTTCTACACCTACCGCGACCCGGCGGTCGATCCTTCGATTGAGCGCATGGAACGCGCGGGCGCATGGCTCGGCAGCTTTGAACCCGACGAGGCCGCCTTTGAGGGCTTTATCGTGAGCTGCGTGAGCGGCATGGACGCGCCCGTGAAGCCGTACGCGCTCACCAAGCGCCGCAACACGACCTACCTGGCTGGACTCGATCCGCACGCGCGCGAAGAGCGTCGCGCCCAGATGCTCGCCGCCACGCCCGGTGAGCTGCGCTCGCTCGGCGCCGATGTGACGCGCATCGCAGCCGCGTCGCCCACCTGCGTCTTTGGCGGCCGCGACGTCATCGCCAAGAGCAACGCCGGCTTTAACGTCATCGACCTGCTGGCCTAACGCACAAAGGTAGATTTTTGGGACATGCCTAAAAATCTACCTTTTCTTTTGCCGCGGACCGGGCAGGCGGCCCGACTTCGGCCCGCCCCGTCCCACCAGTTTTGTCTCGATCTGTAACAGCTAGGCCCATTTATGTCGAGTTACTGTTACAGATCGAGACAAACCGCCGCAGACATCCGCCCTTCAGCAAAAACCACCGCAAAGGGGACAGGCACCTTTGTGGTGGTTCGAACACTTGTTCTATCCGTACACATGTTCTATAGTAGGGGTGCTTGCATCGGACTTAAATTGCAACTAGGATATAGTTGCAGAATGTGAGGCGGGATGACGCGGACCGATAAACTCATCGCCCAACTGCTTAGCTGCCCTTCGACGTATCGGTATACCGATTTTTTAAAAGTCATGGCTTCATATGGCTTTGAAATGGACAACAAAGGCAAGACGTCCGGATCGCGCATTCGCTTCTACAGGCCATCGGACGGCAGGATGTTCGTAATGCACGCGCCACATCCATCTGACGAATTGACAGCGGGGACCATTCGAAACATCGTTCGATTTCTGCAAGATGTCGGAGGTAGTCATGAGTAACGTTTTGGCATACAAGGGCTATTTCGCCCCAGTCGAGTTCGATGCCGAACAGCATGTGCTAACAGGTATGGTCACTGGCATTAGGGACGCAATCGTATTTGAAGGCTCCACGGCTGAAGAAGTGGAGCAATGTTTCCACGACGCCGTCGACGATTACCTTGAGTTTTGCGCCGAGAAGGGCAAGGAACCCGAGCGGGCTTTTAAGGGCTCGTTCAACGTAAGAACGGGCTCTGAGCTCCACAAGCAAGCAGCGCTGGCAGCGGCAAAGAAGGGTGAGTCACTCAATAAGTTTGTGACTGAGGCGATCGCTGCAGCGTTATAGCATTAACGCCTAGGCCCAAACAACCACAAAGGGCGCAGTTCGCAGGCATATTTGCAGTGGCTTTACTGCTCATATCGCGTTTGCCCAGATAAAAGCTGCCAAAATAAACCTGTCCCTTTTTGGTAGATTTGGGAGATGAGGCTGGAATGGATAAGGCTGAGTTGCGGCGGGCGGTGATTGCTCGGCGCGATGCTATTGATTTGGATGTTCGGGCAGCGAAGTCTGCTGTTGTATGCGCGCGGCTTGTTGAGCTGTTGGATCGCTTGGATGCCGCGGCGCCACACACCGTTGCTGTCTATGCTGCGATGGGTTCCGAGGTCGACCCAGCCGCGTTTGTCGCTGCGGCCGCCAAACGCGGCTGGCGCGTGGCCTATCCGTGCATGCTCTCGGCAAGCGACGCCGCCGCATGCGGCCAGCGCATGTGCATGCGGGCAGTCTCTGCCGGCGATGCGTCCGAGGCCCCGTTTATCGCCCACCCTACGCGGGCCTTCGCAGCCACGGACGTCGACAGCGGCCACTTCCCCATCGTGCCCGCCAAGGCCCTCGACATGATTATCGTGCCGCTCGTGGCTTTCGACCGCACCGGCGCGCGCCTGGGCTACGGCGGCGGCTGTTACGACCGCTACCTGCCCACGCTTTCGGCAACATGCCAGGTCGTCGGCATCGCCTTTGACGAGCAACGCGTCGACCACGTTCCCACCGATGCGCACGACCTGCCGCTGTCCCACATCGTCAGCGCCTAGCCGCCGCTGTATCGCACCCGCAAGATGAGCGTGGAAAATCTCCCACTTTGAGCCCCCTTACGAGCTAAAAACGGGAGATTATCCACGCTCATTCAACAAGCGTCCGAAAATCCACGCTCGTCCGTCCGATTTTCCACGCTTGTGCAGCCAAACGCTCTGCAACTGCCTCAGCACGCACGCGGCACGCCGGCGACCTTGAGCTTGCGATCGAACTTTGTCGGATCCCTTAGATCATCCCAGCACAAGCGCACGATCTTGCAGTTATCAAGCAGCGAAAGCCTCGACTCGCGCTGGCGCTCATCGAACTGCGTCTTCGCGAGCTTGCCCTCCTCCGCTGCCTTCTCGCTTTTAACAAATCCGTCGAACTCCCCGATAATCAGCCGGTCGCCCACGCGCCACAAGTAGTCGACGCGATACGGTCGTCCCGGCTCAACCGGGTCGAACAGCTCAACTTGCAACTCCGGCGTCTGCCAGCCGCGCTCGATCATCAGGGCACGCGCCTTGGACTCGCCGCCGCTTTCCGACAGCCCATCGGCACATCGTGCAACCCTGCGCGCCGTCACAACACCGCGACGATTCAGGCCAAGCTTGTCGACAGTCTCAACGAGATGCTCCTTCGACAAAAGTTGCTCATGGAGCGCCGAATCCGCGATGATCAGTCCCTCGACAAACGATGCATCGACCAAGCAATCCGTAATCGTTTGATCGATATCGGTTACGGCGATATCCATCTGGGTGGCCCGTGTTTGACGAGCATAGCGATGACGAATGACCTGAGAGCCCGGCGTCGTCGATTGGGGCGGCATCGCGGCGATATGGATGTGCGTCAAATTGGCATGCGAAACCGAAAGGCCATAGATAACAGCCGCCGTATAGGAGCAAAACGTCCAGTCGGGATGCTTTTGCGCAAGGGCCCGCACCCGGTGCAGATAACGCTGCCGAAACTTGAGCTCGGACCAATAATCCGGACGCGCATACAGCCCCGGCATGACCGCCTCTAGACTTCCCGCCGCCACCCGCCGCTCAATCTGCTTTGCCTCCGCCGCCGTGCGTGCGTACACGCAGCTCATCTGCTGTTCGCATGCTTTAATGTGGCTTGTAAGTCTTTGATTCGCCGTCATGTTTCCCATGTCGCCTCCCAACTCTTGGAACGGCGCAAACGTACCAGACGGTTTCATGCGAAGTCTGACCAAATGCTGTCCAGGCGCTGACCAAATGCTTGACGGTTTTGGACGTTTTAGGCTGATGACTTATATCTGCAGGTAGGGCGGTTGTCGAGAGGTCCCCGTCTCCACATTTTGAGGCCTTGGTCCATTGGATTATCAGAAAGAAAAACCCGTCGAGATTCAAGACTACGCCAAATGCGACTTTGCCTCTGCATGCACCGTCTCTTAGCCGAGCCATCGGCATCTACATGCCTAAAAAATGAGCGTGGATAATCTCCCGTTTTGAGCCTAGTTTTGAGCCAAAAGTGGGAGATTATCCACGCCCGATTTGTAAACGTCCGAAAATCCACGCTCGTGTGTCCGAAAATCCACGTTCGTCACGCCGCGAGCACAGCAACGGCCGCAGCAGCAACCACAGCTACAGCCGCAGCCTAGTGCTCCTCGCCGGCGCGGGCCAGGTCGTAGGGCGTGGTCTGGTAGACGTAGTAGTTGAGCCAGTTGGTGTAGAACAGCTGAGCCTGGCTGCGCCAGACGTTGCGCGGCTCGGCGGTGGGGTCGTCACCCGGGAAGTAATGCGCCGGCACCTGAGGGTTGAGTCCGCGCTTGACGTCGCGCTCGTACTCCAGGCGCAGCGTGTCGGTATCGTACTCGGGATGGCCAAAGACAAAGAAGCGGCGGCTATCGGTCGACTTGACGATGTACAGGCCCACCTCGTCGGACACGGCCACGACCTCAAGCTGCGGCTCGGCCTCCACGTCCTCGCGGCGCACATCGGTGTTGCGCGAATGCACGGCATAGAAACGGTCGTCAAAGCCGCGGACCAGCGGGCTTTGCGGCTTCACCAGATAATGCTCGAACACGCCGCTCGCCTTTGCCGGCAGGTCGTACTTCTGGATACCGTAATGATGGTACAGGCCGGCCTGCGCGCCCCAACAAATGTGCAGCGTAGAGTGCACGTGCGTGGTTGACCAATCCATGATCTGGCAGAGCTCGGGCCAGTAGTCGACCTCCTCGAACGGCATCTGCTCCACCGGCGCGCCCGTGATGATCAGGCCGTCGTAGTGGATGTCGCGGATGTCGTCGAACGTGCGGTAGAACGTCTCCAGGTGGCCGGCGCTCACGTGCGTGGCCTCGTGCGTCTTGGTGCGCAGCAGGTCCACCTCCACCTGCAGCGGCGTGTTGGAGAGCTTGCGCATGATCTGCGTCTCGGTGGCAATCTTGGTGGGCATGAGGTTGAGGATGAGCACGCGCAGCGGGCGGATGTCCTGGTGCAGCGCGCGGTACTCGGTCATGACAAAGATGTTCTCGCTCTCGAGCTGCGCGGCGGCAGGGAGGGCGTCGGGGATGCGAATGGGCATGGATGCTCCTTACGAGTCAGTTGCAGTTATGGTACAACGACTGGCCCCATCCGCGCGAGCGCATCGCCCAGCGATGCCGTCAGCGGCCCAAATCACTCCAAAAGTAGAGATTAAGGCATGTCCCAAAATCTACGGCACTTTAGCCTAGCAAAGTGGCAACAGGACGCTACAATGGTTCGACGCGAAAAACTCGGCCGAAAGGATACGTATATGTACCAGACGCGTAAGATCGGTGTGGTCGGCCAGGGCCACGTAGGAGCACATGTCGCCAACAGCCTGCTCATGCAGGGCATTGCCGATGAGCTGTACCTGTGCGATATCAACGAGGCCAAGGTGACATCCGAGGTCCAGGACCTGCGCGACTCCCTTTCGTTTGTCCCGTACAACACCAAGATCGTCAACTGCTACGACCACTACGAGGAGCTGGCCTGCTGTGACGTCATCGTCAACGCCGCCGGCAAGGTCGCGCTGGCCGCCGGCAACCGCGACGGCGAGCTGTTCTTTACCACCGACGCCGCCCGCACCTTTGCCAAGCGCATCGTCGACGCCGGCTTTGACGGCATCTTCGTGAGCATCTCCAACCCCTGCGACGTCGTGTGCACCGAGCTGTGGCACCTGACCGGCTACGATCCCAAGAAGATCATCGGCTCGGGCTGCGGTCTGGATTCCGCCCGCCTGCGCACCGAGATCTCCAAGAAAGTCGGCGTGAGCCCCAAGTCCATTGACGCCTACATGATCGGCGAGCACGGCTTTAGCCAGCTGGCCGCCTTTAAGGCCGCAACCATCGCCGGCAAGAGCCTCAACGAGCTTCAGGCCGAAAACCCCGACAAGTACGCCTTTGACCACATGGAGGTCGAGGAGCTTGCGCGCAAGGGCGGCTATGTGACCTACCAGGGCAAGCAGTGCACCGAGTACGCCGTCGCCAACTCCGCCGCGCGCGTCTGCGCCGCCGTGCTGCATAACGAGCACGCCGTGCTTTCGGCCTCTACGCTTATGACCGGCCAGTATGGCGAGGAGGGCATCTTCACATCCCTGCCGTGCGTGATCGGTGCCGAGGGCGTCGAGGAGGTCTACACGCTGGACCTGTCCGAGCACGAGCTCGAGGGCTTCCACAAGAGCTGCCAGCACATCCGCGACAACATTGCCCAGCTCGACTGGTGGGACGCCGAGGCCTACGACGCAAAGTAGGCCGCTGGCTGCCGCAACCTTGCGAATCTAAGCGCGATACCAAGCGGGCCGCGCCGGAAATCCCCGGCGCGGCCCGCCTTTTTGACTCACGCAGTGCCCTTGCGAATCGAAGGTGAATACTTTTCCGCGAAGTGAACGGGTAAAAATGAGCCCCCGAAGCATCGACACTTTTCAGACGCCGTTTCCTGCGGTTTTGCCGAGTTTTTCCTGCAGTTTTGGCGTCAAAAAGTGTGGATGCTTCGGGGGTCCAAAATAGGTCGTTCACTTCGCGGAAAAGTATTCACCTTCGTTTTCGCGCAGACACGAATCCGGCCGCCACAACGCAAAACGGGGCCTGCGCGCAGCGCAGACCCCGTCAAAAAAGATAATTCCCGGTACCTAGTACTGCTCGATGCCCATGTAGCGACGAACCTCGGGGCTGTGGTCGAAGACCTTGCCGCGTGCGGCGCGCAGCTCGCAGCTCATGTTGTAGAAGAAAATCGGCTCCAGGTACGAACGCACGCTGGCAGGCACGTCGTCCACACCGTACTCAAGCGCGTCGAGCACCATAATCGTATCGGTGTGCGTGTTGAGGAACGCAAGGGCGCGCTCCTCCATGGGGCGGCACTCGCCCGCGCCAAGCTGCACAAAGTAGAACACGCCGGGCTCGGTGGCCTCGAAGGGGCCGTGGAAGTACTCGCCGGAGTGGATGTAGCAGCAGTGCTGCCACTGCATCTCCATGAGCGAACAGATGGCCATGGCGTAGGTCTGGCTAAAGTTGGGGCCGGAGCCCAGGATATAGAAGAACTTGTGCTGCTGGCAGAGCTCGGCAAAGCGGGCGCCCAGCTCGGCGTTGACCTTCTCGCGGGCGGCGGGCAGCAGCGCATCCATCTGCTTGAGGCCCTCGTACATGTCGGCGAGTGCCTCGTAGCCTTCCTGCTGGTCGAGCAGCTCGGCGGCGATCAGAGCGCCGATACCCTGAGGCACCTCGGCCTGCGGCACGCCCTCGCCCCAGGGGTAGACCCAGGTGGTCCACTTGCCGTTGTCGATCTTGGAGCCCTCGCAGTCGGTCATGGCGACGACCTCGGCACCGGCGGCCAGCGCCATCTCGCAGCCGTCGACGACCTCCTGCGTGTTGCCGCTGTGGCTGCAGGCAATAACGAGCGACTTCGGCCCTAGGCTCTTGGGGGCCATCAGGCAAAACTCGCGTGCCGTGTAGACCGCCGAGGTAAACG
>ERZ827528.2581-NODE-2581-length-16298-cov-4.419442_pt1 | contig 16298 bp, 15 predicted proteins | sample MGYA00519768_ERZ827528 | MGnify/ENA primary metagenome ERZ827528 (study PRJEB31778, sample SAMEA3449343) | human gut metagenome | biome: human gut; feature: human-associated habitat; material: faeces | place: United Kingdom | collected 2010/2012 ...
TCCGGCGATGACTTCTGGCGCAAGGCGGAAACGCTGCTTTACACGGCGCTCATTGGGTATATCTACTATGAAGCGCCGGTGGAGGAGCAGAACTTCGCCACCCTCATCGAAATGATCAACACCATGGAGGTGCGGGAGGACGACGAGGACTTCAAAAATCCCGTCGATCTGATGTTTGAGGAGCTGGCAAAACGGGAGCCGCATCACTTCGCCGTGCGCCAATATGCCAAATACCGCTTAGCGGCGGGCAAGACAGCAAAAAGTATTCTGATTAGCTGCGGTGCGCGCCTTGCCCCCTTCGACATTCAGGAGCTTCGGGAGATCACCTCCTATGACGAGCTGGAGCTGGACACGCTGGGCGACCGGAAAACGGCGCTGTTTATCATCATTTCCGACACGGACGACACCTTCAACTTCCTTGCCAGCATGGTCTACACCCAGCTATTCAATCTCCTTTGCGACAAGGCGGACGATGTGTACGGCGGCAGGCTGCCCGTCCATGTGCGCTGCCTCATCGACGAGTGCGCCAACATCGGGCAGATTCCCAAGCTGGAGAAGCTGATGGCCACCATCCGCAGCCGCGAGATCTCCGCCTGCCTTGTTTTGCAGGCACAGAGCCAGCTCAAGGCACTCTACAAGGACAACTGCGACACCATCATCGGCAACTGCGACAGCTCCGTGTTCCTCGGCGGCAAGGAGCCGACCACATTAAAGGAGCTGTCCGCCGCGCTGGGCAAGGAAACCATTGACACCTTCAACACGGGAGAATCCCGTGGGCGCGAGGTTTCCCACAGCCTGAACTATCAGAAGCTCGGCAAGGAGCTGATGAGCCAGGACGAGCTTGCGGTGCTGAGCGGCGGCAAGTGTATCTTGCAGCTGCGCGGCGTAAGGCCGTTCCTATCCGACAAATACGACATCACAAAACACCCCAACTACAAGTATCTTTCGGACGCGAATCCCAAGAACGCCTTTGACATTGAAAAATTCCTCTCCACAAAGCTCAAGCTGAAGCCGGAGGAGGAATTTGAGGTCTTTGACGCGGGCGCGGCCGCAGGTTCAGAATCCGCCTGAACGGGCGGATTTTTATATATAGATCAGACACCCATTCCGTAAAGGAGGACGCCGACAATGCAGCAGACACAAGCGAAACGCAAAGTCGGAGGAAAGCACAACCGAAAATTTGAAAGGAGAAGCCGGAATCGACAGCCGCACAGCGCGGCCAGCTCATTCCGGCTTTGCGGTTTCCATCGTAAAAACCATAAAGAAACGATTCCGGCACATAAAATATGGATTTCTTCAATAGCGCAGTCGATGTTTTGCAGACCCTCGTCATTGCCCTCGGAGCCGGTCTTGGCATCTGGGGTGTAAAACTCGCCGTCAACAAACCAGCTGCACGGAGAATATGAACCATTGTCACGGACGCCTGAACCAGTTCACAAGCAATCCAAAGATCCATGGTAAAATATAGTTTGCACACGATAAGTGTGACTATAAAAATACCAGGAGGACACCAAAATGGTGAACTACAAGGAAATCCTTCGACTGTCTGCCGAAGGAAACAGCCAGCGTCAGATAGCAGCTGGATCAGGAAACTCTCGAAATACGGTCATAGAGGTGCTTGAAGCAGCAAGGGCTCGCGGCATAACATGGCCACTCGATGAGCCGGTGACCAACGAGCAACTCGAAGCCATCCTCTTCCCGAACAGGTATGCATCAGACAATGCCTACCTCATCCCCGACTTCGCCTACATCCACAAAGAATTAGCGAAGCCCAAGGTGACACTCACTCTCCTCTGGGACGAGTATCGCCAGAAAGCCGAGACTCTCGGCAAGAAGCCCTACATGCCAACTCAATTTGGCGACAAATACCGCGCCTGGGCACGCATAACAAAGGCGACCATGCGTATCCACCACAAGCCCGGAGACGCCATGGAAGTCGACTGGGCAGGTCAGACATTACCCATCTACGACTCGGTGACAGGTGAATCCTATCCGGTCTATCTCTTCATAGCTGTCCTGCCATGCAGCGGTTATACCTACGCCGAAGCCACAGCCGACATGAAGCTCGAGAGCTGGCTCAGTTGCCATATCCATGCCTACGAATACTTCGGCGGTGTAACACGGCTGCTTATTCCGGATAATCTAAAGACCGGAGTGGTGAAAAACACACGCTATGAAACAGTCCTCAATCGCAGCTATCAGGAACTCGCTGAGTACTATGACACAGCGATTATTCCTGCCAGAGTCGAGCATCCGAAGGACAAAAGCCACGCCGAAGGCACGGTCAGATTCGCGTCCACATGGATTCTCGCGGCACTGCGGAATGAGCATTTTTTCACACTTGCTGAGGTCAAAGAAGCCGTCAGTTCAAAGCTCGAAGAGCTGAATCTGCGTGAGTTCAAGCAGCGCGAAGGCTGCCGGAAGAGTGCTTATCTCGAAGAAGAAAAGGCATTCATGAAGCCGTTACCGAATCAGCAATATGAGCTTGCCACATGGAATCCCGGCATAACTGTCGGCTCGGATTATCTTGTTTCGGACGGAAAGAACAAATATTCAGTTCCATTCGATCTGATCGGTGAGAAGGTCGACATACGCCTGACGCTGAGCACAGTCGAAGTTTTCTTTCACGGCAGTCGTGTGGCATCACACCTGAGAAAACCTGTCGCTCAACGTGAACCGATCGTAAATCCCGATCACATGACGCCAGAGCACCGGAAATACCTGAACTACAACGCCGAGGATTTCATGCGGTGGGCTGAGTCAGTTGGCGAGAAGACAGCCAAAGTTGTCAGCCATTTCCTGACCTTCGGAAAAGAGCCTGAGCTGGGATTTAAGGCTTGTGCAAGCCTTACAAAGCTCGGTGAGAAGTACGGAGTCAGAAAACTCGAATCAGCTTGCGATGAAGTGTTTTCGTACACTCAAACTCCGTCAATCCGTCTCATCAGCACGATACTGAAGAGCGGTACAGGGGCTTCAACGCAATCCGACTCAAAACAATCGGGTAAAGGACGATTGGCAAAGGCTCATGGCGAACCACATGAAAGAGCACATGACATCAAAAATTCCAACGCCTACGGAATAACCCGTGGAGCTGCCTACTACAGCAATCTCAGAAAGGACGGTGAGTCGAAATGATCCGCCAGTCCACAGTTGATCTTCTCAGAGAAATGCGGTTCAGTGGTATGGCTGCTGAGCTTGAACGGCAAATTTCAGACTCGGAGTCATTCCGTGAGCTTTCATTTGAGGACAGACTTGCAATGCTCGTCGACGCCGAGTGGAACAGGAGACAAAAGAACAAGTACCAGAGATGCCTTCATAACGCGAGATTGTCGATCCCGAACGCCACTGTTGAAGGTATCGAATACTACGAGGATCGGAAGCTGAGCAGAAAGGATTTCACTTTGCTCTCGACCTGCAAGTACATCGAGGACGAGCATCACATAATTCTCAAAGGTGCGAGCGGAAACGGAAAGACATATCTTGCCTGCGCGCTTGGTGAAGCAGCTTGTCGGAAGCATCTGGCAGTCAGGTACATACGGATGCCGGAGCTTCTTGATGAGCTTTGCTATGCAAAAGCCACCAATGAACTCAAGAAGACGATCAAAGCCTACCAGAAGGTCGATCTGCTGATTCTTGACGAGTGGCTGATCAGGTGTCTCACTCCTGAGGAGTCCTACAATCTGTTTGAGATCATCGAAGCGAGAACAAAGCATGGGTCTACCATCTTCTGCACGCAGTTTGAGACTGAAGGCTGGTATAAGCGAGTGAATCCTGATCCTGAGAATGACAGCCCGATCTCCGAGGCGATTATGGACAGGATCGTGCATAACGCTTACCAGATCCTCGTTGACGGAAACACATCGATGAGGGAGAGACATGGGATCAAGTCAGCTGAGATCGGGTAAGCGAAAGCAGTAACCGTTAGCCAGGTGGTTTAGATTCCGCCAACACTTTACCACAGGCTTCGCCTGCGCTTCGCGCCGCTCTGGCGGTGGAAAAGTGTCGGCGGGGGCAGCGTGGCGATGGATGATTCAATGTGGTTTGATCCAGTTATATTGAATAGCCTGACGTTGTTTTGCTTGGTTCAGTCTTCCGTTACCTTGGTTCAAATATACCGTTTTACTGGTCTGAATTCTCCGTGCAAATGGTTCATTGGCGTCGGTATTTGCAGTCGGATGTGGCATTGATTTCTCCGCCATTCGTCACATATCTGATAGTATACTTGTCTGTCCAGCGAGCGTACAGCTTTACCGAATTAGTCGGTGTGTACTTACTGCCGCCATCTCCGACCATCGTTCCGTTTGACACACCTATAAACCAACCTTTCAGGAGATATCCTTTACGTATCGGGGACGGGAGAGTTTTGCTCCACTGTGTCAAATTTTCTCGAACCGGTGCCGTCCCTATAATCGCATGTTATAGTATAGTAGACAGGTACCCAACTCCAAACCGCAACTCAAAAAATCATCGTGAAAATGGAATTTGATGAAATTCGAGAAAGCCGGAGGATCAGGAAGTGGAAAGAGGGGTTTGGGGAGGAAACCGAAACCTCAAGGGGTGGCTTTCTCATAGGCTCTCCCAGCCCCTTGGGGGTGCGGTTTCCTCCCCAAGAGCTCCAGGTTACGCCAAAGCTCCGAATGATGATCCGTACACCTGATCCGGTGTCAGATAACCCAGACTCTGATGCGGTCGGATTGAATTATAATCCTCGACATAGTCACGAATCGCGCCACGAAGCTCTTTCGGAGATGTATAGTCGTTTATTTAAATAAGCTCAGTTTTCAGACTCCTGAACCAACGCTCAATCATGATATTGTCCGCCCATCTGGATTTGCCATCCATGCTCTGACGGATTCCATACTGACGAAGGAGATTCTTGTACTCACCGCTCGTAAACTGACACCCCTGATCGGAATTGATTATCGCCGGTACTCCATACCGTCCGACAGCTTCTTTTACCGTGTCAAGAACCGGAGCTGTGTCAAGCGTGTCAGATAATGTCCATCCCATGAGTTTCTGCTGAACCAGTCAATGATCGCGGTAAGATACATATGTCCGCGCCCGATCGGGATATATGTGATGTCTATAGACCATACCTGATTCGGAAAGCCAACAACCTTGTTTCTCAGCAGATATGGAACTATGGATTCCCTGAAGTTCCTTTTTGACAGGTTCGGCTTTGGATAAATCACATACAGTCCCATAGCCTGCATAAGGCGGCGCACAAGCTTTCGTCCGGCAGAGAAATGCTCACCTTTCAGAAGTGTCACGAATTTACGGCTGCCGAGACATGGATATTCTGTGTGTAACTCGTCAATATGCTTCATTAAGTTCCTCTTCATACTCCCGCTTCTTCTCGTTTTCGGTGTGCTTGTAATAGACATCGGAACGATTCAGGTGTATGAGCTCGCACTGACGACGGATCGAGAGCTTATTCTTCGGATTTATCATATTCGGGGATGGGCAGGTCGCATGCCCGAAAGCAATCCTGGAGAAAGTCACGTTCAAGCGTGAGTTGACCGATTTTCTTCAGCATCTTGGTCTTTTCCTTCTCCAGGGCTGCCTCCTTCTTCTGTTCTGCGCGTTTTGCCGCCTTTGATTCCTTCTGGGAGAATACGCTCGAAGCGTTCTTCAGGAACTCCTGCTTCCAGTTCCGAAGCATATTCGGGTTGATCTCGTTCGCCGCTGCTATTTCCTCGAGTCGCGATTCCTAACGGATTGCCTCAAGGACAAGCTTCGTCTTGTATTCCGCTGTGTATGTCTTTCGTGTCATGGTTCTTTTGCTCCTTTTGTTTTATTATACCACGTTCACGATGGTTTGTAAAGATGGTGGATTGATTTTGGGGGACCATAATACTTTCTATCTGACGATTTCATTATACTACAATGTGGATCATTTGTCAATTGCAAATCGTAGACTGTACTCAAAATCAGCGATATATACATAAGCAGAATCAATCATTTATGCACATTGCTATTCCGGAGGCGTATAACCGAGTTCGTCTTGAGCTATCTACCAACTTTCTATCTTCCGCGTCCCCCGCCTTTATTCAGCTTTGACTTCTGAATAATTCGAATAAACCACCTGAATTCCTCAGGCGTCAGTTTCCTGTAGTCAATCTGAAGCTGCTTGCAGTAGAGTATGATCTGCTTTTCAAGCCTGCTCCCCTTGAAGTTCGCAACTTCATCAAGGTCTTGTTTCATTTTTTGGACAACCGAAACTTCGGGCGCACTCGTACTGTCTTTGCGGTGCTTCTCACGGAGGTCACGGATTATTCGGTCAATATCCTCGTTCACAAGATGGCTGAAGTACTCATCATCGTTGATATGCGCGGCTTCAAGCACACGCAGTGTCGGATCATCCTTGTCCGGATTGTGTTTGTCAATCAATTCCTGACGGACAACATCAATCCAGGCGTTCAGATTCTGAATCTGCATCCCGGCAATATTGTCTATGTAAATCTCAATATCCGCGAGCAGACGCGGGAATTTCTCGTGCGAGACAAACTCCTGTAATAGCCTTCTGTTGACCTTTTCAGGGGGTAGTAACCCCTGTTTTGGAGTAAAGTCGGAGTCTGGATACATAGATGTACCCCCCACCGTCTTTTGCTCCGAAATACCCAGTAAGTAGTCGGTAGTTACGCCGTAAAACTTTGCCAGTCTGATTATGGCGTAGTGGGAAATATCCTTCGTATCGTTCGATTCATACGAGCCGAGCGCGGATTTCGATAGTCCCGTCTGCTCTGAAAGCTGCTCGAGCGTCAGCTTCTTTTCCTGACGCAAGTCGCGGATGCGCTCCTGTATCGTGAGTTTATCGTGCATGGCGAGTACACATTCCTTTCGTTAAGAAATATAACACAAAACGACGCACAGCCGGGCATTTTTGTCCGACCTGCGTCGTTTTCGTTATCTGTGTACGGACAGCGTAGTTCTGAGCGCGTCTTCCACGAAGCTGTTCAGCGACATTTGATGTGTTGTCGCGTATATGACAGCCTGCCTGTGAAGCTCCGGAGAAATCCTGACATTGAAGCTGCCTTTGTACGCGACCTCCGGCTTGACGCCTTTGTCTTCACACAGCGCGAGGTAATCGTCAACCGCCGTGTGGAAATCGTCAACAAGCTCTTTTGCGGTCGTTCCCTCATACGAGACAAGCGCGCGGATTCCCATGACCTTGCCGTAAAAAATCCCGTCTTTCTCGGAAAACTCAACGCTTCCGACATATCCTTTATATTCCATTGTGTTGTTCATCATATAAGCCCCTCCTGTACAAGAGTTTCAATAAGCTACTTGACCTGATATTCAAGCAGCTCCTTTCGCGGGTGCGGCTTATGGAGCAATATCGGCGCATGATCGGAACTCGTGAACATCACACGCGAGCCGCTTGTTCTGCCCTTATCTGACCGTTTGTAATCCAGATAGCCGAGCAGAGTTTCCGCTTCATCAAATGTAAAATCTCTCGGTTTGCTTTTCAGACGTTTTATCAGCTTTTCCTTCTGTCCCAATGTCATCACACCTCTTCCTGTGACTATAGTATATCACAAGACTCGCAAAATTGCAACTATTTATGGTTGCACAAAATGTAAATTATATTTGGACGTCCATTTCCACGAACGCGGAAATCGGCGTTTTTTTGATGGATTTCCCACGTTCCGGATATAAGGCACAAGCCACTTGGATGTGATATAATATTTTATACCACACCATAAAAGGTGTCCGGTACGCGGCTTTAATTTAAGAAAACAAGGAGGTACAAATGAACCTGTACGACCAACTGAAATCAAACCTCACCCCGAGGTGCGTCACGGAACGTTACGGACCGCCAATTCATCGCGGAGACATGATCTGCTGTCCGTTCCACGACGACATAACGCCATCAATGAAGCTCTACGACGACCATTTCTACTGCTTCGGCTGTCAGAAGTCCGGAGACGTAATTGACCTCGCGGCACAGCTTCTCGGACTGACAAACCATGAAGCGGCTAAACGGTTGGCATCAGACTTTGGAATTGCAGGTGAGGTTTCAGCACAGCTTGTGAGAACAACGCCATACGAGCATAGCCGGCAGTTCTATGAAGACGAGCAGGAATGTTACCTCGCTCTGCTTGACTACCTGAAACTTATTGAACACTGGGAAAAAAAGTACCCGCCGACATCACAGATTGTAACGCCTGACCCACGTTTCATTGAAGCCTGCCAGATGAAAAGCTACGTGGAATATCTCTGCGACATATTCATCACAGGCAGCACTAAGGAGCGAGTCGTCGCAATTCGTGACCTGAAACCGTATCTTGACGCACTTCGAAGTTACACCGCACAGAAAAACATGGAGGAAAAAGCTATTGGCCGAAACAAAAGAATCCACCCCGATCTCGCTGTCTGAGCTTACTTACCCGGACTGGTTCGATGGAAAGCATCTTAATGAAGTCCAGTTCTGCTCCGAATTTCTCCGCGATCACCCGATGAAAAGCATAAACGGCGCGTTCTTCACGACCGAGGGCAGAATCACGGACGAAAACAAGCTGCGAAAGGAGGTCTACGACCGCATCAAGCCGTTCTTCACGCAGGGGATTACAAAGCGTGTCACTGCTCTGATCGACACCATGCGGATGGAATGCTATTCGCCGAACCTCCCGCTTCACCACGACCGGATTCATGTGAAGAACGGGACATTGTTCCTTTATGGGCATTTCACCCCGGACAAGGATTACTGCCGGAATCGTCTGCCTGTCAGCTACAATCCGAATGCGACGAAGCCGGAGAAATGGCTGAGATTTCTCTCGGAGCTGCTTGAAAGCGACGACATTCTGACCTTGCAGGAATTCATGGGCTACTGCTTCATTCCATCGACAAAGGGACAGAAAATGCTGCTCCTGATCGGCAAGGGCGGCGAGGGAAAATCTCGGATAGGACTGGTTCTGCGCTCTCTTCTCGGCGCGAATATGAACACCGGGAGCATCGCGAAGGTCGAGACAAGCCCGTTCGCCAGAGCCGATCTCGAACACGAGTTATTGCTGCTCGACGACGACATGAAGTTGGAAGCTCTCCCGCAGACAAACAACATCAAGGCGATTATCACGGCGGAGCTTCCGATGGATTTAGAGCGCAAGGGACAGCAGAGCTATCAGGGCGATTTGTACGTCCGTTTTCTCGGACTTGGCAACGGAACGCTGCAAAGTCTGTACGACCGGAGCGTCGGCTTCTTCCGGCGGCAGATTATCCTCACGACAAAGGACAAGCCAGCGGACAGAATCGACGATCCGTATATCGCCGAAAAGATGTGCGCCGAGGCTGAGGGAATATTCCTCTGGGCAATCGAGGGACTGCACAGGCTGATGGCGAACAATTACCGCTTCACGGTCAGCAGTCGCGCCGAAGAAAACATGGCGGCGGCGATAAAGGATGGCAACAACATCGTCGAGTTTCTTTCATCCGAGGGATATATTCGTTTCAGGGCGGATTACGAAATCACGTCGCGGGAGCTGTACGCGATCTATCGCCAATGGTGCGAGGACAACGCGGCGATGGCACTGTCGTCAAAGAGCTTTGCGGCATACCTCATCGGGCATCAGAGCGAATACCGCCTTGAATACTCGAACAGGGTGAATGTAAACGGCAGGTTTGTCAGGGGCTTTGTCGGGATTGAACCGCTCATCATCGTGACCGCGTAAAAAAATACTGACAGCAACTCAAAAATACGCGTATTTCGCGTATTTGACGTATTCGCAGGCATAACAGCAGAATCTGAAAATACGCGTAGTACGCGAAATACGCGTATTTTCGGGTCAGTACCAGTTTTTTGGAACAAAAGGGTGTGTTAAGGAAACGCTGATTTAAGGTTGTTTTCACGCGAAAAAGCCCACAAATTCAAGCCTTTTTCGCGTGAAAACTCCAATTATTCAGCTTATTCTTAACACATCACCTCTTAAAGGAAAGGCAGAAAAATGACGAACCAATCAAAAATCGAAGCCCTCAGAAAAGAGCAGTCCAGCGTTCAGGCGAAACTCAGAGCCGCTGAGAACAGGCAGAAATACCTCGAATCGGCTGAGAAAAAGCTGACATGGAAGGAACGCACACACAGGCTCTGCACACGCGGCAGTATGCTTGAAAAGTTCCTCATCGAGCCGGGAGTTCTGACCGATGATCAGGTCATGGAAATCCTGAAGTCAGCGTTCCGAAGAGACGAAGTGACCGCGCTGATTCATTCATTCCTGAGGGAAAACGAGAAAAGCGACATTCAGGAGACCTCGACGCAGGATGTTTGATGGGAGATAAACTAACGGCGACGAAGAGACAAACCCTGACTTTGCCCGCAGGGGCTCCCTGCAAGGGCGCAATTATACACCGGTTCCGGTGCTCATTGCGTTTTGCTTGCTTAACAAAAAGTTGCGCATCAAAAAACACAGGGATTCTCCCTGCGACAATGAATTGTCTACCCTGTTTGAAAGGAGCGTGATTCATGCCCTGTCCGCATTTCAGTATCACGATTGCAAAACGAAGCGAGAACAAATCCGCCGTTGCCGGAGCGGCATACCAGAGCGGCGAGAGGTTGTTCAGCGAGTACGACCGGAAGTTCAAGGATTACACAGGAAAGAAGGAAGTCGTTCACAGCGAGATTCTGTTGCCGCCGAACGCGCCGGAGGAATACCGTGACCGGGCAACACTCTGGAACGCCGTCGAGAAGGTCGAGAACCAATGGAACTCTCAGCTTGCAAGACGCATGGTAATCGCCATACCAAAAGAAATCCCGCCAGATCAGCACGCGCGGCTCATCCGGGAATACTGTCAGGAGCAGTTTGTCTCAAAAGGAATGTGCGCCGACTTCGCCATTCACGACAAGGGAGACGGCAACCCGCACGCTCATATCATGCTGACCATGCGAGCAATAGGCGAGGACGGAAAGTGGCTGCCGAAAGGCCGAAAGGTTTACGACCTCGATGAGAACGGTCAGCGGATAAAACTTCCGTCCGGAAATTGGAAGTCCCACAAGGAGGATACCGTCGATTGGAACGACAGAAAGTACGCCGAGATCTGGCGGCACGAATGGGAGGTTTCCGCAAACGAATATCTCGAAGCGAATAACCGCTCGGAGCGTCTGGATATGCGCTCATATGAGCGTCAGGGAATCGACAGAATTCCGACAGTTCATCTCGGACCCGAAGCCGCCGGACTGGAACGAAAAGGAATCCGGACGAACAAGGGAGATCTGAATCGCGAGATAAGTCGAACCAATCGCCTGAAAGCCGCGCTGAAAAAGACAATCCGCTCCCTGATCGACTGGCTTGCCGATGTTAAAGACGCACTCCGGGAAGTTCTTCGTGAGGAAGAGCGTGTGAAGACGCTACCGGAATATCTTCTGGATTACATGAGCAAGCGGAAAGCCGAGCGGATGGACTGGAGCATTGCCGCGCAGAACAAATGCGGCTTGACAGACCTCAGGAAAATCTCTCACGCGATTTCGTTTCTTAAAGGAAAGAATATTGCAACAGTCGATGAACTCGGTGCGGAGATCAAGCGCGTCACCGATGAATTCTACAGAATCTCGAAGGAGCAGAAGCGCATGGAAACACTGCGCCGTCTTATCCGACATTCCGAGAATTACGAGAAGTACAAGCCGATTGATGAGAAATACCGCTCGATTCACTGGAAAGGTCAGAAGGAAAAGTTCCGGAAAAAGCACAGGGACGAGCTTGACGCGTTCTATGCCGCCGACAAATTTCTCCGCTCGCACCTTGACGGCAGGAACCACAGCCGGAGCGAATGGAGAAAAGAGCTTGCGGGACTTGAAGAGGTCACTGGGTCACATGGCAAGACGATTGAGCAGTGCAAGTCTGATCTGAACGAACTCAAATCCGTGAGATATTGCGTCTCATATGTCATGGCTGACGAGAAAGCGCGTGAGCAGGGCAATGAACGAAGAAAAGAACAAGCGACAGAACAAAGGCAAGAACCAAAGCCGGATCGCAAGCCGAAAAAACGTCATGAATACGAACGTTGAAACCCTAAAATTGTACAGCTTCAATTCCGCCAAGCGGAGAAAGGATCGTGCCTATGATAAAAGCGAAGGATGCCGTGATCACCGTAAAATCGGTCTACGATGGAGACAAGACCGACAGGCAAGCCTTTATAGAACTGATACTTCAAAAACAACAAAAGCTCAGAGACGAGCCTCGAAATGAAAACAATATATTAAAGAGGAAGAAACCCATTGACGGCGACTCGAATCGGGAGTATAATTATATTACTCCTGATGCGGTATACACAGCCTGATGAACCACTACGGAGGGGAATTTTAATGAAAAACAGGTTTGTGTACAGCCGAAACGAAAAATTAAATTACGAAACGGAGGTGAGAGCGGCAATCTACTGCCGCCTTTCCAAGGACGACAATCTCGACAGTGAAAGCGAGAGCATACAGAATCAGCGAAAGCTGCTGACCGACTACTGCACGGAGCAGGGATGGAAAATCGTCTCGTGCTACGAAGACGACGGAATTTCGGGTCTGAAAATGGATACGCGACCGGGACTACAGCGGATGCTTGACGATATAAGGCGCGGCAGGATTGATCTTGTCATCACGAAGGATTCAAGCCGACTTGCGAGGAACTACCTTGACTTCGGGCTTCTCTTTGAGAAATTCTTTCCGAAGAATCATGTCCGGTATATCGGACTGACCGATAACGTTGACAGTGAACGTGACGACGGGTTCATTCCGATACGAGCCTATTTCAACGAGCATTACTGCCGGGATCTGTCCGGCAAGGTGCATTCGGTCTATGCAATGAAAGCGAACGAGGGACAGTTCACCGGATGCCTTGCGCCGTTCGGGTACAAAAAAGACCCGGCGGACAAGAATCACCTCATCATTGACGAGGATACCGCGCCGATTGTCCGCAAGCTGTTCGCCTACGCGGTTGACGGTCACGGACCGAACTACATCAGACGCAAATTAGAGGACGAGCAGATACCATGCCCGACTTGGTGGAACAGGCAGAAGGGACTAAGGAATATTTATTCCAAATTCGAGAAGCTTGATCCCGAAAACGGACGGTTTGTCTGGGATTTCACGACAATTCAGGACATTCTCGCAAATCCGGTTTACATCGGCACGATAGCGTCTCAAAAGTCCGAGTACAAGTTCAAGGTTGGCTGGATAGGAGCGAAAAAGCCGGAGGACTGGATAACCGTCGAGAATATGCACGAGCCGATCATCGACCGCGAGACATTTGAGCTTGTCGCGAGCAAGGTCAAAAGCCGTAAGCGTCCCGACGCTTGGGGCAACTACAGCATATTCGCCGGACTTGTTAAGTGCGGGCAATGCGGAAGCAGCATGAATATCCGCAGGGCTAACCAGAAAGGCAAGGATAAAATCTACACCTGTTCGCGTTACAACAAGTTCGGCGTGAAGCATTGCAGTCAGCACCGGATAAAGTTTGATACGCTCTATGAGATCGTTCTCAGCGAGATTCAGAAGTGCGCAAAAGCTGCGCTTGCCGATGAAGAAGCGATTGAGCGTGAGCTTCAGATGAGTTCAAAGGGCGGAGCGGTTTCAGAGCGTGAGGTCATCGAGCGGAGCATTTCGAATGACAACGAGCGGATACGTGAGCTTGAAAGAGTGATCGGACGGCTTTACGAGGATATGGTTTCCGGAAAGCTGAACGAGGACACGTTCAACTCGATTCTTGAGCAGAAGCAAGCCGAGCAGGCGACGCTGAAGAACCGTGTCAGACTGAATTCCGAGCGGCTTGCTGAACGTGAGCATGAAGAAATCGACAGCGTGAGATGGATTGAGACGATCAAGGAATACGCGGGCATCCGCGAGCTTGACGCGACGACGCTGAACCGCCTTATCCGGGTAATCGTGATCCATGAGGATTTGGACGGCGAGACTGTCCGCCAGACGTTTGAGATTCACTGGAACTTCAAGGGTTCAAACGAAAATACATGATAACTGAATAGATACCACAGACCGGAAAGTACCGGGATCAGGGTGATGTCGATAAGTGACGCCGCCGCCCGCTGTGAGTTGTGATTGTTCCTGCTATTTGGGGATGACACAGCTTATGGCCGGCGGCGGTGTGGCGCTCATCGGTATGATTCTCGTGCCGCTGCTCAAAGGGCTGTTCGGTTAATCCCGTCCATGCCGCAATGTAAAACCCTTCGCCCCTGCCCGCCTGACACGGGCGGGGGCGGGAAAGGAGGGCTGACCCATTGGATTTGATATGGGAAAAATTCACCGAATGGCTCAAGGAGCTGCTGGTCGGGGGCATCATGGATAACCTCACCGGCCTCTTTGATAACGTCAACGCCAAGGTCGCGGAGGCGGCGGGACACATCGGCAGCACCCCGCAGGCGTGGAACGCCAATATTTACAGCATGATCCGCTCCCTCTCGGACAACGTGATACTGCCCATCGCCGGCGTGATCCTCGCCTTCGTCATGACGCTGGAGCTGATACAGCTTATCGCGGACCGCAATAACCTCCACGACATCGACACATGGGTATTCTTTCGCTGGGTATTCAAGACGGCGGCTGCCGTGCTCATCGTGTCCAACACATGGAATATCGTCATGGGCGTATTCGAGGCGGCGCAGAGCGTGGTCAACCGCGCCTCCGGCCTTATCGTGGGCAACACCTCCATCAACCTGGCCGACCATATCGCGGACCTTGAGGCGCGGCTGCTGGAGATGAACGTGTGGACGCTTTTGGGGCTGTGGCTGCAATCCTTCGTGGTGGGCTTTTCCATGTGGGCGCTGACCATCTGCATCTTTATCATTATCTACGGCAGAATGATCGAGATATACCTCGTCACCAGCATCGCGCCCATCCCCATGGCCACCATGATGGGCAAGGAATGGGGCGGCATGGGACAAAACTACCTGAGAAGCCTGCTGGCGCTGGCGTTTCAGGGCTTTCTCATCATCGTCTGCATCGCCATCTATGCGGTGCTGGTACAGAATATGCTCATAGATGACAACATTTCCACGGCCATCTGGCTGTGCATGGGCTACACGGTGCTGCTCTGCTTCACCCTGTTCAAAACCAGCAGTCTCGCAAAGTCAATTTTCAACAGTCATTAGAGAGGTGAAATCAACATGGCATACGTCCCCGTACCCAAGGACCTGAACGCGGTCAAGACCAAGGTGCTGCTGAACCTGACAAAACGGCAGCTCGTCTGCTTCGGCGCGGGCGCGGCGCTTGGCGTTCCGCTGTTCTTCCTGCTCAAAGCCCATACCGGCGTCAGCACGGCGGCGATCTGCATGATCCTGCTCATGCTGCCCTTTTTTCTGCTGGCCATGTATGAGAAGAACGGACAGCCCCTTGAAAAGATCGTCCGCAACATCGTGCAGGTCTGCTTCCTGCGCCCCAAGCAGCGCCCCTACGCAACCAATAATTTCTACGCCGTTCTGGAACGGCAGGACAATTTAGACCGGGAGGTGTATCGCATTGTCCACCCGCACAAAACTCACCCGCGCCGAACGCAGGCAGATCGAGGCCGCCATCGCAAGAGCGAAGCGGCAGGATAAGAAACAGAAGTCCGCACAGGACAGCATCCCGTTTCAGCGGATGTTCCCCGACGGCATCTGCCGCGTGACGGACAGCTACTACACGAAAACCGTCCAGTTTCAGGACATCAACTACCAGCTCAACCAGAACGAGGACAAGACCGCCATCTTTGACGGCTGGTGCGACTTCCTCAACTACTTTGACAGCTCCGTGCGTTTTCAGCTCTCCTTTGTGAATATGTCCGCCAACAAGGACAATTACGCAAGGTACATCACCATCTCGCCGCAGGGCGACGATTTTGACAGCATCCGTCTGGAATATACCCAGATGCTCCAGAACCAGCTTGCCCGCGGCAACAACGGCCTCATCAAGACCAAGTACCTGACCTTCGGCGTGGAGGCGGACGGGCTGAAAGCGGCAAAGCCTCGCTTAGAGCGCATCGAAACGGACATCCTCAACAACTTCAAGCGTCTCGGCGTGGCGGCGGAGCCCATGAACGGCATGGAACGGCTGCGGCTGCTGCACGGGATGCTGCACATGGACGAGCAGGAGCCGTTCCGCTTCTCGTGGGACTGGCTGGCACCCTCCGGGCTTTCGGTCAAGGACTTCATCGCGCCCAGCTCCTTTGAGTTCCGCACCGGGCGCTCCTTCGGCGTCGGCAGGCGCATCGGCTGCGCCAGTTTCTTGCAGATTTTAGCGCCGGAGCTGAACGACCGGATGCTGGCGGACTTCCTCGACATGGAAAGCTCCCTCATCGTCAGTATGCACGTCCAGTCCGTGGATCAGGTGAAGG
>ERZ827528.2587-NODE-2587-length-16263-cov-7.657638_pt1 | contig 16263 bp, 22 predicted proteins | sample MGYA00519768_ERZ827528 | MGnify/ENA primary metagenome ERZ827528 (study PRJEB31778, sample SAMEA3449343) | human gut metagenome | biome: human gut; feature: human-associated habitat; material: faeces | place: United Kingdom | collected 2010/2012 ...
TTGATAATTAAATATAACAGTTATTAAATTTCCTAAAATATGTGAAATATCAACTTGAATTTTGAATTGCCCTGGATTTTCAAACATATAAAAATTCCATGTATATCCGAAGTATTCTCATGTTTTTGATAAAATTCCATAATCTCAACCTCATTCCACTAAAAAGAGCCCTGACATCACGCCAAGGCTCTTTTTCTTTCATATACTTGTTATTTGCCCATAATTTTATACTCCTGGCACTGGAGTGGCTCTAAAAGCATTTACAGTCCTGTCTATAATAACCTGTCCCTCGCTTCCGGAGTCAAGAATCGTATTTTGAACGGATTCTTTTTCTACCAAAACAGCTGTTACATCAAGCGCAACCAACTTATCAGTAGTCGTCAGTGCATCTACTTGTGCAGAAAAGCAAGAATCTGATGCCTTTGTCTGCTCATCCGTAGCTTCGGTAGTTGCAACAATATGGTTATCCGAAATATAATTTCCTTTACCTGAAACAATATGTATGATTACAGGTTTTGCCCCGGCCGGCTTGATAGACTGTGTATGGATTATTTCCGAAATATGGTTGGCAATTACCGAATTATTATTACCACTGATACACAGAATACCGTACAAATCATCTAATCCATTATCATATTCCAACATAGGCGCCCATGGTTCATTGTCACGTAAAAAATGATTTGAAGAAACCATATTTTCCGAACAGTTTCCTTCAAATACCAGCATTCCCGGATAGAAGGAATGAAATCGGTTGGCTGTAATAATGGAACGTGCCACATTACGGAAATGAACACTGCTTGTGCCTCGAGGGAAAATATTATTTGCTGTAATCAAAAGTCCACCAAAATTTTCCGCAAAGATGGAATATCCCTTATAACCTGCGCCCATCAGATTATCTGTTATTTTAGATGCCTGTCCCCAGCCTCTCAACTCTATGCAATTACCACATTCCGCTATGAAATTATCATGAATAGACAACGCATCTGCATGATAAATCGTAACCCCATGTTCTAAATATACGATTCCCATACCTGTGAGCCTGAATGAATCCTGTGCACTTCCAATATAAATACCTGTTTTTCCATTGGTATATGTATTTTCTGGATTTGGCATTCCCGAGCCATCGTCCACAAAATGCAAACCATCAATACAGAAGTTTTCAAATTCTACAGAACTAATTCGTGGATTTCCATCTCGCTCAACATAGAATGCTGCTCCTGCCGATTCTTCATCTCCTGGCTTTGGAGAAAGGTCAACAAGGATACGGCTTCCGCCCGGCCACACTTCATGTAAATCTGCCCATTCATTCTCCGGAAGATTATAACGGATACTGGATGATACAAAACCATGTCCTGAACCCATAATTTTCAAGTAACTGATATCAATCACTACTTGTGTACGAAGATGATAATCACCAGACGGAATGTAAATGACTGCTCCCGGTTTTCCACCTTCATTCATATTTGAATCTGTTTGTCGCTTTTTAATATCCGCAATAATACTGTTGATTACTTCCCCAATATCCTCGTAAGGATTTCCAACGTTCCATTTTGTAACGTCATAATAATTTTTACTTGACATCAATAAATCCTCCTATATGTTTACTCCGTCTGTTCTTCTAATAACGCTTCAATTTCTTCTTTTTCCGGCATAACCCTCAAAGCACCTCGCTTTGTTGTAATCAGAGCTGCGCCTGCATTTGCAAATCGAAGCATCCCTCTGATGTCCTCTCCGGTAAGATTATCAAGCCCCTTATCCAAAACTGTATTCAGCATACATCCGGTAAAGGTATCTCCTGCACCCGTTGTTTCTATCGTGTTTTTCTGCAAAAATGGCTCCGCTTTAATCGTAAGCCCCTTATAGTATGCCCGGCTTCCATCTTTTCCCAGAGTAACACATACAAGTGGAATCTGATATTTCTGCTGAAGAAGAACTGCTCCTTTGTCATAATCCTTTTCACCTGTCATAAAAGTCAGTTCATTGTCCGATATTTTTAAGATATCACAACACTCCATACCATACTCAATAGCTTTTCGTGCGTCCTCAAGATTCTCCCACAATGGTTCACGTAAATTAGGATCAAAGGAAATCAACGCTCCAGCTTCTTTTGCACACTGAATTGCATATTGTGAAGCTGTCCTGATTCCCGCATGAGTAAAGGATAACGTTCCAAAATGAAAGATTTTGGATGCACATATCTTTTCCAAAGAAACCTCTTCTTTTCTCAACATCATGTCCGCTCCCGGATTACGGTAAAAAGAAAAATCTCTGTCACCATCTGGATAAGTATGTACAAATGCCAATGTGGTATGTACCTTTCTTCCTCCTGTTTTCTTTTTTAATTTCTCTTCGTTACTTTCTAGCTGATGATTTGATTGTATGTCATGAAATTTATAATGTCAATCGTTTTCATGTATTTTTTTACTATTCAGCACTATTCACAATATTTTTTTGTTTAATTTGTGTATATTTCATAGCTTATTTCTTTATTTTTATGGTATTTCTTTTTATCAATAAAACTTATATGAAAATTTTTTCATGAAATTATTTTCATTTATTCTTCCATTTTTCCTAATCTTATGATATAATCAAATTCATAAAGTGAGATATATTTTGTCTCATATCGCATATAACACAAGACTATATTTACCAAATAAGTGAGGTTCTTTTATGAGTAAAGTCAAAATTACAGATATTGCCGAACGGAGCGGTGTTTCCATGACTACCGTTTCCCGTTACTTCAACCATCCTGAGCTCATATCGCAGACAACACAGGATAAAATCAAAACAGCAATTAAAGAATTGAATTACCAGCAGGACAATCTGGCCCGCATTCTGGTAACCGGAGAATCCAATCTGGTTGGGGTTATTTTCCCCCACCTACATTTAAGCTTCTATACAGAATTACTCAATCAACTAATAAAATACGGCAAAGAAAAAGGCTATAATCTAATCGTCTATACTTCCAATGATTCCAGAGAAGAAGAATTACAGCTTATTCAAAATCTAATTTCCTACCGAATCAAAGGACTGATTCTTTTGAGTCATCTTCTTTCCGCTCAGGACATTGAAAACCTGCCAGTCCCGGTTATCTCCATTGAACGTGTCGGCGGTAATTTTAAGCAAATTAACAATGATAACTTTACTGGTGGCAAACTTGCCGCAAATCTTTTGATACGTAACAACTGTGAAGTTTTCATTCATATTAATAATGATTTTCGAGAAGACTGGCCATCCTTTAAACGAATCCTGGGATTTGAATATGAGGTAAAAGATCTTTGTTATGAACGGTTTATTGAAAATGATCTCACAGATCCATACCTGCCCAAAGCTACAGAAGCCATGAATAAACTGGTTCAGCATATTACCACAAAATACACCGGTAAAAAAATAGGAGTTTTCTGCTCAAATGACGATATTGCAAGTCTTTTTGAACGTCAGTGCCTCAAAAATAATATTGATATTCCCAACACCATTGAATTGATTGGATACGACAACTCACCTGCATCCAACTATGCCGTTCATCCCATTACCTCTATCGACCAGAATATTTCCCTTATGGCGCAGATTGCAATTCAGTCACTGGAAAACTATATACCATACGAAAGCATGGTACCAGCTTCATTGATTGAAAAAGAAACAACCTGTTAATTTCGTCTTTTACATTCATACAAACGCTTATAAAGTGTATTATTAATTCGTTTTATGTGTGTTTTATGATTGCTTATCCACATAATCCGCTTCGTCCGTAATGTTTTTGTAGCCAAAATGTAACCACTAATTTTATTCACTTCAATGCAATCTATTGAGTGGCACCAGATTTTATACAACACAAAAAGAATTTTACTCCGTCGTTTGCAATTTTATTACGGAGATTCTCTATGAAAAAGATCTATTGAAAACAAAATCGAATTTATGATAGATGCGTGAAAATATATCTGCTGGACGACGGCTTTTTTCTTTTACCGTCATCCAGCAGATTTTAAATTAATTTTATTCTTTTAACTATTTATTCCCACTTGAAGCATTTTACAGAAATTCCAAAACATATTAATATGACAGCTCCCATAACAACAACAGACAGCAGGACATTTTCGGTTGGCAATCCAAGAAATGTTACTTTCATTAACTGAATACCTTGTGTCATAGGAAAAATACTGATTATCTTCTGCATAGCAACGGGCATAACTTCAAACGGAAGTGTTGTCCCCGAAAAAATCCGCATAGGAAAGCACAAGATACAGGCAATGACACTTATATAAAACACCTAATCCGGCTGCACGTCAAGATTCCGTTCACTTCCTTCTTTTGTTGAGTTGCTTAGATAGCAGCATTCCGGATATCTCTCTGCAAAATTCTTTAGTCGTTTCTGTAATCCCTGATTAAATGTATAGACACTATAATATTGATCTTCTTCATTTGTCAGGATAATCGTTTCTTTTTCATACTTTGACAGTTTCATAGCATCTATCCTCTCCTCCTTTCCATATCCTGCTCCAAATATCTCGGTACCGGCTTCCCTGATCTCACAGCGATTGCGATCTGTTTTTCCCGCAATCTCTTGATTACCGACTCTTTTTTCTTTGGTTTCTTCTTTGTTAATTGTTTTGGCCTCTGTGCTGACTTTCTTTCTATCCTTTTCTCTTCTGCATTTTTCAGATTATTTACCTGACCATCTACCATATTATAATTTCCTTCTATTCCGGATTCCCAGCTTCTCTCATAAGTCCCATTCTCAAAAAATTTCTGATAATGTTCCAACCTGTTTTTATATTTTTGATGTTCTTGTTTCCTTTGTTCCGGTACCTTCATGAGCTCATGGAGTTTCTGTTTGGTTTTTTCATCGAAGCCATTCTGACATTCCTCCATGATCATCTTCCCATAACTATCTAGGATGATATAGGCAACCTGTCTGTGATATTCCTGATGCTCCATGAGATAAAACTGTTTTCCATCAATAATGATATCATCCGTAGCCATCCAGTTTCCCGGCTTGCCACTAATGCGGTAATTTTCCGTATCCAACGTGACCAATGTACCTGACGGGTTTAATCGGATGAACCCTGATAAAAGCTGTGGATACATAGATGATCGTAACCTTTCCAAAGCCCTGCCTACGCTTTTCAATCAAACCTATCCCTTTTTCATCATCCAGCTCCTGAAGAGATTTCACCGCTTTATTTCTGCCACAATTCAATAATTCCATGATATCTTCAATGGAAAAATAGATATATGCCCGATTTTCTTCATCAAACCACTGATTCTTAATGGATAAAGACATTCTATCCAACATCAAACCGTATAAGATCTTCGCATCACTGGAAAGATCCTTGAAACAGTCATTGGTAAATAAAGCTTTGGGTATTCTGTAAAAACTAAACTGGTCTGCTTCTGTTCCATAAAAATATTTAAAATTCATTTTTTTATCCATGTATCTTCCTCCCTTCCTTTCTCTCATAGAAGTCCTTTTTTTAAACTTCTGTATCTCTTCTTTCTTCGGGTTGTCTTATTTTGACAACCCTTATTTCCGTTCTCTTTTCCATTGTTCCAGCAATGCCTCAATCACTTTTTCCATATCCGTTTCCGAATAGTCTTCCGGAAAATATTTTGTAAGCTTCTTTCCTGATAACACCACTTTTCGTTCCGGTGCTTTTACCACTATACAACTATTAAAAATTGAGATCATAAATTCCTGGTTCACCGGTCCTTCTTCTAACTGTTTTCTCAAAGCTGTAATCTGCTTTGGTTTGATAAATCCTGTATCCCGGATATACTCGTAAATCCATTTCTGCATTTCTTTATCAATGTAGGAAATATCAACAGCAATGGTAAAATTCAGCTTCTTTGCATCTACCATATCTAATAATTCTGGAATCAATTCTGTAAGGCGAATGTATCTCTGAACATTACGGGCACTCTCCCCTACCTGTTCCCCTAGCTCTTCTCTTGATTTCTTACCCAACTTGTGGCCATTATGACCACAAGTTAAATCAACTCTTTTTCCCTGTCTCTTTATCGCATCCAGTTTCATCTTATAAGCAAATCCCTTTTCACTCGGAAGTAACTCTTCTCGCTGAATATTCGCATCTACCATAGCAATCACTGCATCATCATCTGACAGTTCTCTCACGATTGCAGGAATAGTTTCCAATCCAGCTATAGCTGCCGCATGCATCCTTCGATGACCGGATATCATTTCATATCCATCTTCACCATCAGATCTTAATAAAACTGGTGTCAGTACCCCGTTGCTCTTTACACTCTCTATCAAATCTGCCATCTTTTCATCATCCAATACTTTGAATGGATGATTTTTAAATGCATGGATTCTGTTTATTTCTATTTCCATTGCAGATTCTTCATTGACTACTCCCAGCAATTCATCAATGCTTGTCAATTTGATTGTTTCTCCACTTCTACTTTTCATTTTCCAAAACCTCCTGCGTCAGATTTTCATAAGCCATAGATACTTTTCCATTTGGACAATGGCAATAAATACTTTTTCCTTCCGCACTTGCTTCAGCTACCTTGACTGACAAAGGAATGACATTTTCAAAGATAGCAATCTTAGAACCATAAGTTTCTTTCACTCTGGAAGCAATATCTTTGGCGTAATTAGTACGAAAATCCACCATTGTTAAAAGAATCCCCTGAATTGTCAGTTTCCGGTTCAATCTCTTCTTTACCATAGAAATAGTCCTGATCAACTGCTGAAGTCCTTTAACCGGTAGATATGCAGCTTGTACAGGTATCAAAACCATATCAGAAGCCACTAATGCATTGATAGTCATCATGCCCAAACTCGGCATACAATCAATTAAAATATAATCGTATCGTGATCGCATCGTATCAATATATTCCTTCATGATCAGCTCTCTGCTCATTACATTACTCATGGTTACTTCTAAAGCAGATAACTCAATATTGGCCGGTAGGAGATCCACTTGTTCCTCATGATGTAAAATACCTTCTTCCTCAGCAATTTCCTCGTCATTGATAATATTCATCATAATAGTTGCAAGTGTAGTTCCAATATCATCCGGTTCTACATATCCAAGACTTGCAGTTAAACTTCCCTGTGGATCCGCATCGATCAATAACACTTTTTTCCCTTGTCTTGCCAATCCTACCCCAAGATTTAAAGTCGTTGTACTTTTTGCAACTCCGCCTTTCTGGTTTGCTACTGATATAACTTTTCCCATTCTTCTTTCTCCCTTCTGATATTCTCTCGCAGATATTTTTCAAATGTACTTCGTTTAATTAAAACTTTTTTTCCAATCTTATAAACTGCTCCTGCCTTATGAGATAATCTTACGATTGGCTTATATCCAAGATTGTAATAATCCATAGCTTGTCTATAACTTATAAATTCATGTTGCATAAATTCTATATCTTCATCATCAATAAGATGAGAAAACATCCAAACTTTTCCATGCATCTCGAATCCCCTTTTCTTCGAACTAACGTTCCTTTATTTTTCATGAAATTGCTCAAGATACTCATCAAAGATTTCTCTGTTTATCAAAACAATTCCATCCATTCTGTAAATCGCTCCTGCATCATTTGCTAGTTCCATCAATTTTTTATGTGACAAACTATATACAATTTCAGCTTGTTGATAACGAAGAAATTTTCTTCTAAGTCTGCGTGCTTCTTCTTTTACCTCTGAACGCTTCTGCTGGTTATAATACATATTTTCTGTTTTCAAATCTGTTTCCCCTTTCACCTTTTATTCGACCACAACAAACATTGTTAATGAATAAAAAAAGGGCACTCTCTGAAAGATTTTTCTTTCAAAAAGTGCCCTCAACAATTCATATTGTTGGAGTAGTATTACTGACAACTAATCACCATTCTTCATGATGATTCATGTTTGAATACAAATTTGTTGTCAAATTGTTGTCAAAAAGAATTTTTGTTGTCAAATTGTGAAGATTTCTTACTTTCTTAGTACAACTTCGCTCCTGCCGGAATCTTATCATCCAGAATCAGAACATTGAGTCCTTCTCTTCCTTCTACAAGGTGTGTAGCGGAGATAATCATACCGCAAGAATCAATTCCCATCATCTTACGTGGAGGAAGATTTGTGATTGCAAGTAATGTCTTTCCTACTAAGAATTCTGGCTCATAGTAATCGTGAATTCCGCTTAAAATCACACGATCTACGCCACTTCCGTCATCTAATACGAACTTCAGAAGTTTCTTAGATTTTGGAACTGCTTCACATTCTTTTACCTTTACAGCTCGGAAATCTGACTTGCTGAATGTTTCGAAATCAACCATGTCTTTGAATAGTGGTTCCACTTCTACGTTGGAGAAATCGTATGTTTCTTTCACTTCAGCAATCGCTTTTTCCACTGTTTTTTCAGCCGGAGCAGACTGTGCAGCATTGTTAGCTTCATTCTTTGCAGCCCCCATGCTCTTCATTGTCGGGAGCTTTTTCGCTCTTGCTGTAAAGGTCTGTAAGATGATTTGTATTTCTTTAAATCATTACAATATTTTCTTTAGCAAGCTGTACTAAAATAACCAAATTTGCAGTCTTTTTTGGTCATATATTAGTCATATTAAATTTTTTTGGTCAATTGCCTAGTCCTCAAATCAGAGGACTCTTTTCTATATTATATCGTTGTTTCTAAAATACATCCATGTTCTTGGCAAGTTTCTCCAAAGCCTCTCTAGTAACCTCCGGATTTGCCTCCGCATAAATGTTCATGGTTGTGCTGACATCTGCATGTCCCATTACTTCTTGAATAACTTTTACATTGGTTTCGTTCTCACAAAACCTCGAAGCAAATGTGTGTCTAAAAATGTGACATGAAAACCTGGGCAACATTATAGGTTCTCTCTTCTTTTTCTTTGCCTCTACCTCTTCTTCGGCATTATGAGTATCAACGATTCTCTTGATTGCACGATTTACTGCCTGCGGATTATGTGGATTTCCAAACCGATTAGTAAATATAAAGTTTGTCATTCCATCAACCTCTGCAACACAAAAACCTTCTTCCTGCTGACGCTGATATTCAGACTTGAGCACTTCATACACCGGTCCCATCATTGGAATTGTCCTTATTCCTGCTTCTGTTTTAGGTTCTGAAACCCGAAACTCACACTTAAATGAATTGTCAGATCTTGTGTAATAAGTAAGACTATGGTTAATATTGATTGTTTGTTTCTTCATATCAACATCGTCCCATCTGATGCCTATTGCCTCACCGATTCTGCATCCAGTTCCAAGCAGAAATACAAAAAACGGATACCAATGGAAGAAAAACGGATTCTTTGCAACATAATCAATAAATTCTCTCTGTTGCTCTACTGTCAGTGCTCTTCGACTCTTTCTAGCACCACCGTTTCTTTTTTTCACCTCGGCATAAGCTCCATTTACAGGATTTTTTCTTATAATATCATCTCGTACTGCCAGCTCAAATGTAGGTCGCAATACAGTATTGATACTCTCCAAAGTATTTACCTGCAATTCTTTGTTCGTAATCAAGTCCGTATAGAAAAATAAGACATCAGAATACTTTACATCCTTAATCTTTTTCTTTCCGAACGTATCCCTGATAAAATGATCCCATGTATATAAGTAATTTGCCTTTGTAGTGCTTCGCAATTCCGTCTTGGTAGAAATATATCTATCAAACAAAAAATTTACATCTGCACTTCCAGCAACATATACATTTAACCCGTCCATCTGGTCACGAACAAGTTCGTCTTCTTTCTGCCTAAGTGTTACAAGAGATTTCGCATATATCGTCCTTTGTTTTCCCAATGGATCAGTATAAATATATGAATACCTGCCATCAGTTTTTCGATAATGCTCTCCTTTTCGTAATACTCTTCCTTTACCATCTTTTCTACAAGCCATCTTTTCTCCTTTCTCAAAAAGAAAAGAGCCTGCATTACTTCTGGTCAGCCATTAGTTTCTCTAACACTGCCATTTTAACTACTTGCGTCATAGTCATGTTATGATTTTTGGTGTATTCAAGCAGCAATTCATGTTCTTCACCATTCAGTCTGATTGTAATCCTCTTATCAGCAGGATTTTCAGCTTTTGGTCGTCCCATCTTTGCCAATATATCACCTCCATCTGAACATAGTATACTTTATGTCAGACATAAAGTCAAGTATATTAATGCAAACTCTTTCATATTCTTTTTAATTTATTTGTAGAATTCCTCGTCTTCTATATGAAATGTCTCCAGATATTCATCAAGGATATCAAGGTTCACCAGCACCAGTCTATTCATCTTATAACATGCCTTCGCATCCTTAGCCAACTGCTGGAACTTTGATAAACTCATTGAGTACATCTCTGCCCCCTCTGGATATCTGACAAATCTCTTATTATTTGTTTTCTTTGTTTTACTATCCATTTTGTTTCATCTCCAATTCCTCTAATACCATCTTGCGTGCTACAGGTAACAGATTAAGCTGCATTATCATCGCTCTATCCATGGCTTCCCTAATCTCCGATTCTCCCGGAATGTACCCCGACTTAAAACGGACACATCCCTTATTTAAAGTTTGAATATCCTCCGGCATAAAATCAGATCTGTTGCTCAATGCATACCCTCTTATTTCTGAAGGCTCAACAATCACATGCACAGGATTATCTTTCAATTTTGATGATAGCGGAACAACTGAAATCTGTGGTGCACCACCATGATTACTTGCATCACACGATACCACGATTCCAGGTCTGATTCCGCCCTGTACTCCATGCGGATTACGACCAAAATCAGCATATACAACATCAAACTTCTTATATTTATCATAATGTTTCTTATTCTTTTTCATAATCTAAAACCCCCTTAACTGCATAGCCAGTCTGCCATCATCTACTGTAACAATAATTCCTCCTGCATCCTGAACCTGTGCTATTTTTATAAATGCATCAATAAGGTTGTCTGTAATAGCACTCATATTTGCGACTATTACACCATCTACCTGCTTTTTTTTAATCTTATCCACAATCTGATGCCACTGTCTATCCACATCATTCTGCGAAAACCCATGTCGGCGTTCAGTGCCAACAATCATGTATTCTTTATTTTTTACATACTCGTGAATATATTTACTCTGCTTATCCTCTAAGCGATCCACTTTATCCAATGGTGCACTTACTGACAGATACTCTATACATTCAATCGTCTTTTTCTTTCTTCTCATAGCCAAACCTCCTATGAAACAAGCATCTCTGCGTTATCTAGCATTTCGTTAAATATCTTTTGAAAATATGCCCTCTTGCTGCAATCCATTAATTCCAGCCTGGAGTCTATTGAACTTTCTTTCTTACTCTCTGCCACATTCAGGATTGTATTGGCATCTACCTTGAAATAATCAATTATCTTAAATAGATTTGTGATACTTAATGCACGTTCTCCATTCTCATACTTTTTGATAGTTGACTCACTAATGCCAAGCTCAGTAGCAAGGGCTTCTTTTGTAAGATTTCTTTGGATTCGTAACGATTTAATCACGATTCCAACTTGATAACCATCATATTTCATCGCTATATCCTCCATTATCCTTTGCCATTTCTCTAAGCATCTCTACCGCCGCATCTTCTGTCTCATACTGACCAAGCCACTTCCCACTCGAATCATGTACTACTGTTCCAAATGCAGTCTGTGTAAATCTGCAATCCTTCACAGCCGGGACTTGTTTGTCCCGACCCGAAAGATTTCCTGCTGCTTCTCTACTAGAGAACTCCTTTAGCATCCGAAGTCCTCTGCATGAGATACAGTAATTGGCACCGGACCGACTTCAAGAGAATAGAGCCATATGCCCATATCAGTAATGGTATTCACAAATTCTTCCAGATCATAAATGTCATCTGTGATCTCATTCAGGCTTCTGACTACTACAACCTCAAAGTCTTCCTCTTTAAGTGTTGCAAAGAAAGCATTCAGACCTTCTCTGTCATAGTCCCTTGTCATTGAACGGTCACAATACGCATCATTGATTATTACTCCATTAGGCATTGCCTGATCACGCATACTTTCAACCATCTGGACTACATTGAGTTCCGCTTTGCGTGACTTTACAAATGCAATACCCTTAGCAAGCTCCTGATTATCTGTACCTTCGTTTCCTACTACGTTATAATCTCTTTTATTCATTTTATTGTCTCCTTTACGATTTCGTATTGGAGAGTTTTGGCGCCTCCACTCTCGTGGTGTGCTGTTCTTTAGCACATGTTTATGGTACTCTATTAAAGAAAACTATGCGCCCACTCTAAAGACTATCTTTTCTGATTTGTAGTCTTTAAAAGACTATTTTTAATTTCTCCCTCTATTCTTCCAGTCACCATTTTTAAATTGTTTACTAACTCCACCATCTCCGGCGAATAATTCATGTGTTCTTCTCCAAACAACAAAAAATCAGCAGAGCAATCCAAGATTTGTGCAATACAATACAATTGTGGTATTGTACAATTTGCTTTTCCACTTTCAATTCGAGACATCTGATTCTTGCCAATGCCAAGATAGCTTGCCAACTCTATAGCTTTCATATGTCTTGATTCTCGTATATCTTGAATTCGTATACCAATTTTCGAACAAGTATCAGAATCATATTCTTTTATCTCTTGAATCACTCTGCACACCTCCTCTCTATCAAATGAACAAATATTTATTAAGCTATGTTATAATAAATAAATCCTAGAGATTTATCTCTAGGACATATAATAAAGTCAATACTCTTTAATTCAATAGACACTAATTGTCAATAATGTCAATAATGTCAATTTTTATTCGAAAGGAGAAAATGTATGCAAATTAGAGATAATATACGTCTATGTGGTGGAACATTTCTTATACTGCTATTTGAAGCACGCGGAACTCGTCGCAATTCTCGTATGGGTGAAGGAAGATTTTCAGATGGAAAAAGTAATACTGAAATTTTCAAGCGTCTAATATATGCTACAAACCCTGAATTTCAAATGCCATCAGGTCGTTCTTTTAACACTTTTACTTCTGATTATAAAAATTGTAGAAAATCGGATACTGTATCTGTCAATTTAACAGATGACTCCGTAATTCAAAAATTTGATGCCATTGTTAAAAACAATTATTATGAACATCTTGGCTTTTTCTTTAACTTGCTTGAAAACTCTATCAGTTGGGAAATGAAGGGTCCATGGCTTGTTGCAGCTCTTCTAGAGCTGATTGAACTCGATAATACTATCCCTAATGATGCACTATTCTATGTTCGTCCTTATGGTCATCCTGTTCAGAAATCCGAATTAAGAAATATAGAATGCATTTGTATTATATCCTTTGTGTTCGGAGTATGGCATTACATAATTACAAACGTCAAAGATAATACTGTCGGTGTTGATACAATAGATTATTTGCTCAGCGAACCATCCGAAATCCGTGCTGAACGCAAATTTTCATCTAACATTGGTGAGAATACAGTTTCTCAAATAAGAACTTCCGTTCATCCACCGAAATGTGAATGGAAAAATTATGACAACTCAGCACTAGAAAAAGCCACAAAAGATATTCCTTTTGCATTTATTGCACCTGGCACAGCTGTAGATGTACGAAATATAAAAAGCGGACAAATTTATGTTAACGATAGTCAGGTTTTCTATCTTGATGGACAAGACCACAGTACACAGGTTACATCTAATCAATCTACTTTTGACACATACTTAAATAAGAGCATAAATTTTTTCTCAAAAGTAAAAACCCTGCTTTACTCAGAATCGCCTCATGACCTAAATGATTTTTATGTTCCGAATGATGTAAAACCTAAAGGTTCATTAATTAATTGCAATAAAAGTGAAAACAATATGTCCATAGAACAAATAGCACTTAGAAAGCATGAAAAAATTATTATTCAAGGTATGGGTGGTATTGGTAAGTCAATGATGATGCGTCACTTATTCTTATATTTTGCAGAACACTATGATTCATATGGCATTCTACCAATCCTTGTTCCCCTTAAGAATTTTTCTACGCAAGAAAATTCTCTAGAACACTATGTTTTTGATTCAGTACATACCTTCGATCATGCACTGGATAGTTCAGACCTAGAATCAGTACTTATAAATGGTAATTGCTTAATTTTACTTGATGGGCTAGATGAAATACCTTCTGTTGCACGTTGCTATTTTGATACCTGTTTAACTAATTTTACTAAGGCATATCAACTCAACCATATTGTAATATCTTCCAGACCAACAAGTAATTTTGTACAATATGACGGATTCCTTATATACGATATTGAACCTTTCAGCAAAGAAAAGGCTCTCAAACTAATAGATAAACTTGACTATTATGATTTAGAAGCAAAGAAGAAATTCAGAGATGATTTAGAGAAAAAACTTTATATGTCACATAAACAATTTGCCAGCAACCCATTACTGCTAACCATAATGCTGATGACTTATACCTCCTATGGTGAAGTTCCTGCCAAACGCCATATATTCTATTCTAAGGCATATGAAACAATGGCAAGACTACACGATGCTTCCAAAGGTGCTTATGTACGTCCCATGCATACACAGTTATCTCCTGAGGACTTTGCTGTATATTTTTCAGAATTCTGTGCAAGAACATATAAAGCAGAAATATTAGAATTTGATGAACGTATTTTTTCTGAATATATGGAAAAAGTTATTGGCCATCAACGAAAAAAAATTCACGCTGTTCCTCGGGATTTCCTTTTAGATTTAACAGATAACTTATGTATTATGTATAAAGAAGGGGATAAATACTACTTTATTCATCGTTCATTTCAGGAATATTTTTGTGCTGTGTTCTTCTCGAATCAAATGGATGATCAACTTGAACGTATTGGTATATTTTTTGAAAATCAACGTAAACGTCTGGCAGGAGATCGTACCTTTGATATGTTATACGACATGATTCCTTCTAGAATTGATCGATATATTTTTCTACCATTTTTGAAAAAATTATGGCAACGCTGTGATTCAAATAATGGATATTGGACTTTTCTAAATAGTATGTACTCTACTATTTTTGCCCAAGAAGGGAATCCTGGAGAATGTTACGAAAATGATCCTGAATCATATTTATACAATTTTATTGTTAACGAGACTTTGCATCGTCATAATGGAGAATTATATAACCTCAAATGGCCTATTGAGATAAACGACTGCGGACGTAAAGAATGGGTTTCTATAGTAAGTAATGGATACAATATGGATGGTGAAATTACTATTAGGTATGATATTGTAGAACGCGAAACTGTTGATTATGAATATATAGAGGAAAACGGTGAACCAGAAGTCGAAGGAATTTCTTGGGAAATTGATATTCCTTATATTCTTGAAAACCCAAAAGAATTTAGCTCACTAATTAGTTTTATTGAAAATGATTCTTTTCCTTTAAAAAAGGAATATACTGAAATGAGGGAATTTACTGATTGGTTAGATTCTTCAATCAACCAAAAATTTGAGTCTGATGACTGGTTTGATTCTTTCTAACATTGCACTCTCAGCCAGAGCGGAGTTATATCTCAGCTCTGGCTTAATTATATTATTTGCCAAATGTAGACAATAGTCTTGTAATTGCATCTTTCTGTTCATTAGTAATTTCATTTACTTGATTATTTTTTCTACCCGATATGATATAATCCATACTGTGCTCAAATATCTGTGACATTATATATAACTGCTGTATTGTGCAATTAGCTCTACCATTTTCAATTCGTGACATTTGATTTTTCGTTATTCCCAATTCAGTTGCTAAATCTATACTTTTCAATCCTTCTTTAATTCTCATTTTCTGTATTCTCTGACCGATTTCAAACTGCACATTCTTATCATATTCTCTAATTTCCGTATTCATATCTTCCGTCCTTTCAAACTTGCTCCGAACTAACTCGTTTGAGGACCAGATAAAACTCCCTAGATATGTAATTTTCAGCAAATAAAAAAGGACACATGAAAAACAGTGCCAGTCCTCAAACTGGTTTCTAATTTTTCATGCGTCCTTAGGATGGCACCTTTGCGTATCATCAGCTTACGCTTATTGCAGGTGTCTCCCATATCATGATGACCACTAATTTAATTGTCTTGTCCTGTTGCGACCAAATATCTGCCGCAACATCTGATGTCTGACTGTATGTATCAGATATAATACTTATCCTGTTCTACTCTATCCAGCAGCTCTCCTTCCTTGAAATTCTTCAAGGTCATTACTCTGCCACAATGGTGACATTTCATCATGACTCTCGGCAGTACCGGATAATTTCTGTTACCTGTAACCATGTATGAAACTTTCA
>ERZ827528.2604-NODE-2604-length-16195-cov-20.223296_pt1 | contig 16195 bp, 17 predicted proteins | sample MGYA00519768_ERZ827528 | MGnify/ENA primary metagenome ERZ827528 (study PRJEB31778, sample SAMEA3449343) | human gut metagenome | biome: human gut; feature: human-associated habitat; material: faeces | place: United Kingdom | collected 2010/2012 ...
TTTTTAACTCTACAAGGCTATGTATCAAAAGTTTTCTTTCGTGGCTATCCAAATATATATGGTAGGTTTTATCTCTCATAATATCGACCTCCTCACAGCTATATTATAGAATAGAACAGTTGCAATTTCCAATGTGTAAAAGGCTTGTCCTCCTATGTAACATTTGAAACGGCGGCATAGATGTTGATTGTGCGTACATCTCCACATTGTATCACCGTTGGATGCTCAAAAAAGTCAACTTGATTGTTTCCTCCATACCTCACCACCTTGTCCATGGTTTTTATGGTATGTAACAAAAAGCCGTCAAAATGGGGATTTTCTGCCGATTTATCTATGTGGAACATTTCCGATGCTTCTCTGGAGCGATAGTTATCGGAAATTTTCCACTCCACCGCTACTTTTCATTTTTTGCTTTGTGGTTGAATGCAACCCAACTAATTGCAGTTTTTTGCAATTCTTCTAATAGTTCAAGATGTTTGCTGTAATTAATAGTGTTAAGACATCTACGTTTTTCTGTGAGCTTTATTACATTGCTCGCTTTTCCTTCCAGCCCAGTTTCTCGTTCAGTTCCAACAATGACCTGCCCCTCGTCAGACAAAAATAATTCTAATGATTTGAATATGCTCCCTAAGTTTTCGGCATCTTGACCTTGCTGATTAGGAGTGTCAACCACATAAAAATTGAAAGGGCTATTTGTTCTATATAAATTATATAGATACAGAGCCGACTGATACATATAAACTAATCGAGGAGTTTCGCTTCCAGTACGGTCTATTATTTGCACAAAATCCCTTAGTTTGATGAATGTTTTAGGAAGATTTATCGCATCTGCTAAGGTTCGGCAATATCCTTCTATATCTTCTCTTATATCTTTGGAACGCTCTTTGGATTTCTTTTCGTTTATTTTCTCGTCAATTATTGCTATTTTAGAAACATATGAATCTATTTCTCCTTGTAAAACTTCCAATTGCCTCTTGCAGGATTCATATATCTCATACTGTCCCTTGTTTTTATAAAAAGAAGAATAAGATAGAAGTTGTTGAGAGTTCCGAACTTTTTGTTCAATAGACCGGATTTCTAAAGAGACACCGTTATATTTCTCCTTAAGTTCTTCTAATTCTTCTGTAGCAATAGATATGCTATTTCTCAGTTCTGTAATAAGCTTTTCACAATGAGCATAATCTGAAGTTATATTTAATTGTTCCTCTAATCCGTTTGAATAAATAGTGCCACAAATTGGGCAGACCAACTCATCTTCTTGAGTCATTGCAAATTCGATGTCCTTTTTTGTTTCTATGAGATTGTGTTCCACAACGTGCAATTTGTGTTGATTCACATATATATCATTTTCCAAAACTGTCATCTCTGCATTATAAGAAAATTGGATTTTCCTTAATTCTTCCGCCTTAGCAAGCAAAGATTCAATATCTGTTGTAACCTCTTCAACGGATTCAATATGCTCAATTTGCGTTAGTGTAGATGTGATACGGGAGACAAAGCTTTGATTATAATTCAATTCTTTTTTCTTATCATCTTTTTCAAGTATATATTCTGCTTTTTGTGCTTGAAGTTCATAATACCTATCATCAAGGTAACCGCATACATATTTATTTGTATTTGGTTTCCAATCTTTAATATACGCAACATTACTGAAAGAATCAGCTATTCTACTCCATCCTTCATCTTGGTCAATATATTGAAATCTAAAGAGTAATGGCGGTGTTACATTGAATTGCTTACCATCTTTTGAAATGCAGGGCATTTTGATTTCTAAAATATCCATTAAACAGTTACTATATTCGTGAAAAGTTTCCGTTTCGATAATGCAAGAATAGGAATCCACATTATTCTCAAAAATCTGAAATTTTTTGCCTTGGCGAACAACACAAAACTGCTTTTCCCCATATTTAAAAAACAACAAATAAGCAGAAATTAGTTTCTTCCAATCAGTTTCAATTCTTTTGCATTCACATCCCAAAGTAGTAAATATACTTTTGATAATTGAAGATTTACCTGTTTTATTTCCTCCCAAAATAATATTTAGCCCATTTTCAAAAGGAACCTCTAACGACCGAGACTCACTTTGACTAATTACTATCAGTTTTTTTATTGCTAGCCTTTTCATTATCTTTTTCCTCCTGCTGTTTTCGTAAATTTCTAATTAAAATTTTGTACTTTTGCTCTTGTTTAACTTTTTCAACTGAATTTTTGCTCATAATACAACACCTCAACTAACGATTTATCAAGAGAATCAGATAGGAGATTATGCTTTTGTAATTCTTGAATGCATAATCTTTTCAGGTCATTATTAAACCCATTTGTCTCACATGATTCACAATATGTAGAAATTGTTTTTCGCAACACAACAACAATTTCTTGATATTTAACATCATTAACATCAAGCCACCTTGTATCGTGGAGCGTTTTTGCTGATTCTATACGATTAATATCCTTGTCCGACAATGATTGGGTAATCAAGTAATCGTGAAATGCATCATAATTTCCGCTGTTCTTTATGTTGCCATCAATTTTCTTGCCTATTTGAGCAATATCCACACCTTTTTTCTCAACTAAACTTTTCATACTAATAGGTACTTTGATTTTTTCTTTACTCTTTTTTCTTACATCATTTAGCAATTGCTGAAAAATAAGATTGGCAGTATTGGACGGAATATTTTTGTCTGCCAAGTGGTTGAAAAATTTACCCATAGTTTGAGATTCATAAGTTGTTAGTTGTAGTTCCGATTTATGGACAAAAGTATTCTGAATAAACTCCTCAAAGACAGAATCAAAATTGCTCGGCATATCATCTAAAAATTCATTTTTAATCCTGTCTTTGATTTTTTCATATAACGCAATATTTTCTGTCTGAAGTCTTTTCCCGTCTTCAATATATGACTGCCATAACAAAACCTCTTTATCAAAATCATTATTTGATACAAAATGGCAATGCGAACATTCAGCACCAAATGTCAAATAGTTGTAGAAAATAAAACCTAAAAAAGATTTTTTGTAGCTACCACTTTTTTTCTTTTCCCTTTTAGACATTTCCGCAATAGTCCAGTCAGAAGAATCTTCTTTTGTCTTTATTTGAAAAAACTGATACTGCTGATTATTGGGAGAAAATTCAGCCATATCATCATGAAATTCACAAAAAACAATACACTCTGCATCTTCTTGAAGTTTACCTATTATATGGCATACAATCCAATGAACTTGATATTCAAATCTATTATAGGAGTCAGAACCTGCTTGTTCACGCTGTTCAACAGTAAGTACACTACTCATAATTTAGGACTCCTTTCATTTTTATTCCATTTCATAATAAAGTTCCACTGTTCTTGCCATTCGTTCTCATTCACAATTGCGTCAAACACAGGCTCAAGGAAAGTCTGGATTTCTTCAATGACAAATGGAAACTCAAGTGTATTATCTTTTATGGTTTTCAAAAAGAATTTCCAACGCTTCTGCATATCTTCATCATCGGCAAGTGCAACAACACGCTTAAAACTGTCTCTGTCATAGGGAGTACCGCGCCTCTGTAAAGTTTCAAATATAGCTGCCTGCAATTTTGCACCATCAAAATCGAATGTCCTTGAAAGATAATAGATGTCATAAAAATCTTTCATTCTGCCTGTCAGCTCAAAGCGTTGCAGTATGGCATCAAACTTCTCGGCAATAGTGCTTTCTAGGGAATATGTTTTGATTACAGGAGCTTCAAAATCAGGAAGCTGAGTGTTGATTGTACGTTCTTCAGCACGAGGAACTATAATATCACCCACACCTATATCAACATTAAACGGCACACGCACATTTTTTATTTGAGCAATAATCTGCGTACTGATACCGTGATATTTTCTTTGCGGAGAAATTTCCTCAAAGCCTTTTGCTCGCATTTCTATATAATCGTTACCTGTCGGTGTGTCGATGATTTTACAAATCAACTCTTTTACATCATCTATTGAATTAGAGTATCCACGGAGCAGGAAATCGACATCGATTGTTGCTCTACTTTCAAAATTAGTTAAAGTATAAATGAACAATCCACCTTTGAGTATTAGCGTATCCTCACACCCGGATTTTGATAGTTTTCTCAAAAATTCTTCCTGCACAAAAAGCTGCAAGCATTGCTGGTAGCTGATACCAGAAGCTTTTGCTTTATTTCTCAGCTTTGCCAGAACGGAAGCTGCAACATCTGCCATTACAACCACACTCCAATCAATTCTTTTACACGCGTTTGAACACGCAAAACTTTTGCATATTCTATAAGATTCGGTATATTCTTTTTCGGGTCTTTAACATAGCCCTGTACTGCTTTATTAAAAACCTCCTTATCCATCTTGTTCATATTTCGCAGCACATCGCAAATAGTACGGTCACGGTCATAAATGCGGACTTTGTGGAAATCAATTTCACCTTCGGTTTCGCCTAGCGTAACCAACTCTGACTCTACACGATATGCCTTTATAAACGGATAATCGATTTTTGTACGCCGCTTAGAGACATTTTTATCTATTGCAAAGTTCCATTCAGCAGGATTTCTGTCACTGTATCTATAATAGAATAGAGCAGTCTCCATACAAAGCACTGCATCGGGAAACAATCGATTGATAATGACAACTTCGCTTTCTCCATAATCTTGAGTCCAGTGATAGTAACCTCGCCTGACTCTTTCAATCAATCCTTCGTCTAAAAGTTGTTTTATATCTGCATAGTATAACTTTGAAGCTGTAAGTTCAGCAGTAGTCATAACATAATTATGACTGCTAAACAACATTCTCAGTGTCTCAATATCTTTATTCTGAAGCATATCTTCACCTCTATTTAATCGCCCTTAATCAGACAAACGATTGGGCACTTTACTATATTATATTTGATTTTTCTCTTTCAGTCAACAATAGCAAAGTGAACGCTTTTAATTATATCAATCAGGCAATTTAGTATAAAATCTGCCCTCCGCTTTTTTAACCAGATAAAATATTGGTCAGCGAAAAGACAAATAGGTAAAAAAATAAGCGTACCACTGTTTTTATGATACGCTCATCATTATTAAATTACCTCAAAATGCTTCAATGCATCCTTTATGTCTTCCACTTTCTCTGCTGTCGGATGCTTCCTCGGCTGTTTCAATTCTTCCACCGCATTAGGAGCATCGTACATCGACAAGCCTAAATCTCTCTTTACCTCTGCGATATATGCGGTATGTACTTTGAAGCCGTATTTAGCTTCTATATACTCCTTTATCATTTTGTAGGTCACTCGCTCTTTGGGCTTGTAGCTTTCCGCTCTTTTAGCAATATTATCAAGCGGAACTTTTCCCCCACCCTCGCCAAACTCAACTTTTACGTTGATATGTCCGTCTGGCTTTTTGTGGGAAAGCAGTACCACCGTCTCCACATGCACCGTCCCGCGAACAGTTCTAACCTGTGTTGTTCTACCGAAATCATTATGCTTGATTTGTTACACTGGCATTCCACTTTCATTATAACCATGCATAAATACAAATGCAACACAATCTACTCTTTAGCCACTATTTTCGGGACTTATTGACAAACTTTCTTGCTGATTTTGGAGGTATTGACATTGAATTTCAAACCCCATAATATAGTAAAAAACGGAAAACAGTTAAAAATGACACCGTTTTCCGTTTTTTTAAACTAACTAATCAATTCTTCAAAAGTTTCAATAGGCATTAAACATCCACTTATAAATTCTCCGATAAAATTATTCGGATCAGTAAAATACTCTATTGTTTCATTATCAGTCATATTTATAATATTCTCACGCGCCTTTTTTATATAAAGTTTAGAATCTTTTTTATTACTATATTTAGATAGTAATAAAAAATTATTAACATGAAATTCATATAAGGCAATAGATTTTTTTAAAAAAGCTATCATCTCATCTTCTTGTTCTTTGTAGAGCGATTGTAATGCTAACAAATAATCAACCATAGATTTATATTCATTACTTGCTTTTTGAGAATAGGACAGCATTTTATTTATAAATTTTTTTGGTTCACCATTCCAAACTATCGAAAGGTAAAAACCAATTAAACTAATTCTTTTATCATCAAAAATATCCTGTTCATATTGTAGCAAACATATTGCTGACTCATAATTTTCTACGGGAGCAAGAGTTTGCAATATAGCTAATCTCAATGCATTCTCAGCATTATTACTAATATTTTGTAACAATTTATCCTGATAATCAAAATAACCTTCATCGTTATCATATAGTTTTATCAAATCAAATTTTTGAAACATCAACATTCTCCCTTACATTTACTATACAAAAAATAGATACTTAAAGCAAACTTATAACAAATATAAATCACTTTAATAATTTTCCAACAACACTTTTTGCCCATCCCACGAAGGCATCCAAGCTTAACACTTTACCATCTTTCAAGTTCTTTACATAAAAGTACATTGTACCGTTATATGAGAATGATGTTGCGTTGCCGTCTGAATCGTAATAGAACAACAGAGTATCATTACCCTTTACAAGAGCAATTAAATTTTTGTTGCTGTCGTAGTAATAGTTGGTCTTAACTCCGTCAACGGTTTTCTGTGTTCTCATACCGTTTGAGTCATAACTCATTTGAATAGAACTATCGGAAGTGTTGATTTTCTTGAGAATTCTTCCGTTCTCCCATTCAAAGCTCATTCCGTCACGGTATGTCAGAGGGTTGCCGTTTGCATCATAGGTAATATTGTCACCATTGATTTTTGTTAGTTTGTCTTTCCAACTGGTATCGGTGTACTCGTATGTATTACCGTTCTGCGTTCCTGTCGGATAACCGTAGTTTGGATCAAGAGCCTGTTCATATTTATTTTGCAGATTTTCTGCTCCGTCATAAGAATAGTTAATGTAAAATTTATTTACATAATCATATTCTTCTTTAAGCTCGTTAAGGCTGTCATAAGTGTACTTGTTTATGACTTTGCCGTTTTGCTTAATCTCGGTAATATTGCCGTTGTTATCATAAGAATAATCGTAGGATAAAACGCTGTCAAAAGTGCTATAAAAAATTAAAAAGCCAAATCAATTAACTCAAGCAAGATATAATATAGCGAAAGTAAACTAATCTTTTATAAATCACTAACAATGTTTATTTTATAAAATTAGGTTTAACCCAAATGGCTGAGATAACGTCATTATTTAAGGCAACTATTGTATTTCTTGCAAACATAACGCATTGATTATATTCAATTTCATCACTTGAATAAAAGAAAATCCAACCTGTTTTTTTGTCATAATTTACATTAAAATTATTAATAGTCTCTATTCCCATTCCATGTAAGCAATCTTTTAAATTTTCAACATACAATGTTCCTTTTTTGAACTGTGGTAAAACAACCTTTGTTCTTATCCATGACTTTTGGGGACTAAGTCCTGATAAATACAGAACCTTCTTATCACTTAAATCTATTTCTAAACTGGTATAAGATGCACCCAGCATTAAGGAAAAATTTGAACTAACATAAGGATCAAAATCAAATGATTGTTCAGACTTTCTATAGATGGGGAAGCCATAATCTTGAAAATAAGTATAATCAATACGAAAATTCATAATATCATCCTTTTTTGAATAAGAAATGTACGATTCTTTTTTTGGAAACATCTATAACTAACTTCCAAATTCCTTTAGTTCCATTATAAGAGCCCTTTACCACCCACTTTAATCCATATTTTAAAGACTTGTCCGCAACGGGATTAGCAGCCTGCATTATATTTTTTATTATATGGGTAGATTTTATATAAGGTCTTGAAGGTAGGTGACTCGCGGCTGTTTTTGTATATTTTAATTTGCTAGCATTTTTAACTAAATTTTTTACTATTAGTTTTGTAATGCCACTTTTATTTCTTATTGTATTAGTTAATTTTGCAATATCAGTAACAAAGTAATGAGTAAGACTGCCGTCTGATGATGTGCGATATTTGCTTTCAAGTGAACCGTCAAATGTGTAGTAGTAATATGAAGTTTCGCCGCTTGAATAGTAAATGGAAATGGACTCAAAAGAGCCTTCTTCCCCCTTTACTATAAGTTAAGATAATAAAATTATATCGGTTGGAAATGAAAGATTCTCATTGACTTTTCCGCCAAGGTATTTGCCTTCAAAAGTAAATATTATATCTTTTGATTCATGAGCTTTTAAATTCACAGTTAATCCAGAACAATCTTTTTTTAATCCTTCAAACTGATTTTCTTCGCTATCCACATCATTATTTTTTACCCAATCAGATAATTCAGATTTATCGAAAATTGCATAAATAGCTACATCGCATGACGAATCAAGTTCATTTACAAAATGAATTGAGTACCGAAATTTTACCTTGTCATTTATTATTTCATAGCCGTCAAAGTAACTCTGTTCTTCAACCGGATAACAACCTTTTTGCTCAGAACGATTACTGCAAGAACATAAAGCACTTACAATAGAAATAACAACAAAAAGGCAAAAAGCGTAAATTTTAAAATTCAGCTTCATTTTATTATTCTCCTAATAATATTAACGACATTGCCAATGTTTTCTTTATTAAAATAATCTGTATGTCCATTAAATTCTTGAGCATAAAACCGACTTGACCGATGAGACGGTCTGCGTTTGTTCCAGTTGTTTTGTTACGCTTTTTAAAGCGTTTTACAAGCGGTCGTGTCACAATCAGCGAAACAAGTGACACAACAAGGAACACCGCCGACTGGATTGTTATGTCGCTCGTGAATATAGTTGTTATTGCGGCACAAACCGAGCCGAGAACGAACCATATCGAAACAAGCTGTGTTGTAAAGCCTTCGCAAAGCAACATAAATATTGCAAAGCCTATCCACACTATCGGCATATACTGCTCCATAGGGCAGTCACTCTCCTTTTCGCATAATTTTAACACAATATTTATATATTAGTCAAACTATTTTATTGCTATTTTATGCGTTTTCTGTCAGATAAATTGTATGTGTCAAGTTTAGTTACTGCTTGTCGGTGTTTTTATATTTATGAAGTTTTAATTCTGTCAAATTTAAAAGCACGGTTATAATACTAATCAAAAATATTATTGTCAGCCACAATGACACTGTAAATGTTCTTGAGAACAGATTTACAAGCATTGGATTTCCTGTTAGGTTTTGTGAGTTTAGTGTTTGTGCATTATCGACAAGCACATTCAGGTAATTTGAAATGTCGAAAATGTTATCATTCGGTATATATTTTGAGGGGATAAAAATGCTGAAATCACAAATATTAAATACAATCAAAAGCACGGCAGGTATTCCTGCAAAAACAAGCACAAGTGCAACATATTTTAGCGGAATATTTTTTAGCGATTTCAGAAAGTAGTTTAATTTGAGATTTTCTTTTATCTCCTCAAAAAATTTTCTACTGAACCTATACCACAACTTCAATGCAATAATGCTAAATCCGATAAATATTGCAAGGTATAAAATATGTTCAAATGACGAGAGCGTTTGGTTTTTATCATTCAGATTAACCGAATAATACTGCGGCAAATCCATTTGCTCAACAATTGCTCCCGTATATACCGAGTTATCGTAAACAATCATATCAACCGTTCTGTCACCATAATTTTCGGATGTTGTATATGGAACATACACTCTCTGTTTGTCATCAGCAGAAAACTTATTTATTAAGCTTTCGTTTTCGCATATCACACCGCAAATTGTATATTGATTTCCGTCAATGCAAATCTTTTTACCGACTGCATCTGTTGTAAAAAACAGTTTGAGAGCAAGAGAACTTCCGATTATTGCAACCTTATCTCTGTTATCTATGTTTTTGGACGAAATATTTTCGCCGTTAATTTCTGTTTTATAATCCGAAAACCAGTTTTCATTCACAAGTACCGTAGTTACGGTTTCTTCCTTAACTTTTGTTTCTTTACCCTCGGAACAAAAAGCTATGCCTTTGTCAGTAATCCGTTCAAACAGCTTTTCAAGTTCAGAAACCGTTTTTGGAGCAGTTTCGGAATTTTTATCATAAGTTAATTGAGTAACATCAGGTAATTGCCCTTTTGCATTTTCAATAATTATAATATTCGCAATAAAAACGCTCACAGTCAGCAACAGCAGTAACAGAAACGAAACAATTTTTCTTTTGCTCACACTGTTTCCTCCTCAATATAAACACTTGAACCGTTTTCTATACTCTTGGTTGTTTTATATACAACTTGACTGTCGCCAAAAAGTGAGTCCGATGTCACCTCGCAATACAGCTCGTCACTGTTACATATATCCACCGAAACCTCTTCAACTGTTGCATCACCGTTTTCGGTTTTATTTATAACAAATACTATTCCAGTATTACCTGCCCCATCCACCGATGAAACAGGCAAAAGATAATGTGTTTTCATATCATTTGAACCTGCGGTATCGTCAATTACACCTGTTTGAACCGAAACCACTTTGACCTTTGGAAGAAGCATATTATTGATTGTTTTTGAAAAATATGTAAGTAATGCAATCACAATAAAAAATACAATTGAAAATTTCAACACTACGCTCTTTAGCTTATCTTTTTTCATAAAAGCCTCTCTCCTATCCCTTATCAGTTCCGACAAACGGCGAATCAATATCCCTGTGTCCGTAAAGATAAATAAGCAATGCAGGAATCATAAATATAACTCCGCAGGCAAATATTATGCCGTAATCCGAACTTCCGACATCAGTAAGCGTTACGGAAAGCGGATACATACCCTCATTATCAAAATAAATCAGCGGTTGTTCAACTACATTCCAATTATCAATAAAGCAGAGCAACGCAAGTGTTATGAGTCCGCCCTTAATCTGCGGAAGAATAATATTAGTAAATATCTTCAAATATGACGCACCGTCAACTCTTGCCGCCTCAATTGCGGAATCGGGAATGTATTTTATACTTTGCCTCAAAAGACAAATTCCGAATGCAGAAAAAGTTCCGGGTAAAATTACCGCAAGAAAATTATTCAGCAAATTCATATTTTCAAGAATCATATAATCAGGCACAAGAGTTACCTGCAACGGCAGAATGAGCAAAATTATGTATATGAAAAACAGCTTGTCCCTGAACGGGAATTTCAATTTTGCAAAAGCAAAAGCCGCCAATGATGATACTGCAACCTGACCGATTACTGTCGGAAAAGTACAAACAACCGAATTCCAGAACTTCAACAAATATTCGGGTTTTCTGAAAAGAGTCTGATAAAACTGCTCCAAAGTTGCCATATTCGGAATCATATTGAGTTCTTTATATTTTCCGTCAGAAAAATTAAGCATTTCACTTACCTGTGAACCTGTCATAAATGAACAAGCAAGCATATAAATGACAGGAAACAAAAACAGCACAGTTACAGCAATCAGCAAAATATATTTTAGTATTTTCATAACAAACCTCTCAAGAATAGCTGTGTTTCCTTTCAAAGCAGAAGAAAATAAACAGCACAATAATTATAAACAGCGATAAGACAATTGATGCCGCCGACAATCTTGGATAGTTAAGATTGTAATAATTGTTGTTGATGAAATTCTGCAAAAAATACACATTGGTGTTTGGATAATCGCCAAACAAAGCAAATACCTCACGGAAAATTTTAAATGAATAAATAAGCTCCATCAGAAAAACAAAAAATGTAGTTGGCGCAATCATAGGTATAGTAATTTTAGTTACAAGCTGATGAGCTTTTGCACCGTCAAGCCTTGCACTTTCGTAGAGAGATTGTGAAACATTGGCAATGCCTGCCGTAAAAAGAATCACACAAAATCCGCAGTACTTCCACACATAAATAAAAACGATCATCACCATAGACCATTCCGAATTAAAAAATTCAACAGTATTAAATCCAAGTGAATTAAGTAATCCGTTGATTGCACCGTAATCATCAAAAACTAATTGCCACACGCAAATCAGAGATGCAATCGGAACTACAACAGGAATAAGCAATGCACTTCTGAAAAAGGAAGATATTTTATTAAAAGAATTAAGAAACAACGCTATCAAAAACGAAATCACCATTAACAACGGTATCGCCGTAACTGTAAAAATGCCCGTGTTTTTAAGTGCAAGCAAAAATGTGTTGTTTTGAAAAAGCTGTATGTAATTTTCTATGCCCACAAAAGTATCGCCGACATACAGGCTTTTGGTAAAACAAATTATGTACGGCACAATATAGAACACCGCTATGCCTAAAAAAGACGGTAATATAAACAGATATGCCGCTATATGTTCCTTTTGTTTTCTTGTTAATTTAGATTTTCTCATAATTCATTCCTACTCAGTCAAATAAATTTCCGTTGCCGATGTAAGCTGACGAATAAATTTCTCCTTTGATATACCTTTATTTATATAGTTGTCAACAATGTCACCGATAACATCGTCATTATAATATGAATGTGACACATCTTGATACAAAGTGCAAGCGTTTACATTATCGGAAATGTCAATGTATGCTTTCATAAAATCGTTGTCAATCCCGATAATTTTTCCGTCATCATCAGCTTGTTTTGAGGCACTATATTTTGCCTGTTCAAATGCCTTTTTGTTGACCGGAAAAGATATGTTTGCAGAATATGAAATTCCTTTTGCCCCGCACATTTTAGTTTGAACATCTTCAGAAAGTGCAAATTTAAGAAAAGCATACGCTTGCTTTTCAAAATGTGTATTGCTGTTTATTCCAAACCCAACCTGAACAAATGCGGAATAATCATTATCCGACTTAACCAATCCTCTGCAAATCACAGGTGTTTCATTCTCCGATTTATAATACGCATATTTTCTTACCATTAGTGATAATGAACGGTTTATGTAAAGGTCATCAAATATGAAGTCAGGAAAATCTTCTTTTGAAGCATTCAGCAATCTACACATTGTTTCAAGTTTACTTTTGAAATCATCGCTTTCGAAATATGTGACTTTATTTTCAAAATCAACATAGTTATTTATAAATCGGTTAAATAATTGCATAGGATAATTAAACATAGAATTTGTGTCATTGTAACCGCTTATAAAACCAAAATTTGCCTTTTCATTACTGAACGAAGAAATTTTTTCGGAAAGATTTTTATATGTCAAAACAGTATGGTTATCACAGGAAGTATTGAACTTTTTCAACTTTTCCTGTGTTGAAACAAATACATCAGTCCCGTAAAACAGCGGTACAATATACCGTTTTCCGTTATAAATTCCGCACTTCATTATTGCACTGTTAAAATTATTAAAGTCTATTTTATCCGCTTGTGTGTTGTTATCGCAAAGCTTATTTACATCAAGAAATGTGCCGTTGTTTAATAGCTTTTCAAACGGTAATTTCTGATTGATTGAAATAATGTCGGGACCTTTTCCGGCCATAAGCTCAGTTGACAACTTTGTGTTTATTTCATCTTCCGAAGCAAATTTTAGAACAGTAATCTGATATGATTTATCATAATTTTGCAGGCAATAATTATTGTATATTTTTATCAGATCACAAAAATCATCACTGTCATTAGATGTGTAATAGGTCATTCTATTTTTCACATCACCAAAATTTTCGCTTTCGGTACACCCCGCAAAATTCATAATCACGATTAAAACAAGCAAAAACAAACTGACAACCGATTTCTTCATCTCCACCCCACCTTTTGGCACAATCCACTCCATATACCCTCATTCATTCTGTTAAATAAATTTCCGTAGCAGCCGAGAGCTGACGAATAAACTTATCCTTTGATATACCTTTATTTATATAATCATCAACAATGTCACCGATAACATTGTCATTATAATATGAATGTGACACATCTCGATACAAGGTGCAAGCGTTTACATTATCGGCAATGTCAATGTATGCTTTCATAAAATCGTTGTCAATCCCGATAATTTTATTGTTATCATCCGTTCTTGAGCCGGCAACAAGCTTGGCATTATCGTAAACAGACATATTCACAGGAAAACTCAAACTTCCTGATGCTGTTGCACCAATTTCTTGAATTTCATCACTAAGAGTATATTTTATAAACGCAAGTGCTTGCTCCTTTAGTTGCGTATTATTATTAATTGCATATCCAACCTGTATGTGTGCGGAATTAACATCTTTGTTTTTTGTCAATCCACGAAAGACTACAGGTGTTTCATTTATAGATTGATAATAAGAATAACTTCCTGCCATCAACGGAAATGACCGATTTATATACAATCCGTCAAACAATTCATTTGTATTGTTTTTTTGAGAAATCGTCAACATCTGCATCATTACATCTAAATTATCTTTAAATTCATCGGTATCAAAATACACAGCTTTATTTTCAAAATCAACATAGCTGTTTAAAAATCTGCAAAAGAGTTGCATAGGATAATCAAACCACAAAAAATCCGACAACTCATTAGATACAAATGAATAGCCTTCATCATTTAAAAAATAATTTTCAAATACATCTGAAAAATTACTGTATGTCAAAGAAAAGCCGTTATTTTCTTTGATATCGAAATTTTTCAATCTTTCTTCTGTAGATACCAATACATCAACTCCATAAAACAGCGGTACAATATATAAACCGTTATCATAAACTCCTGCGTTGAGTATGTTAACGTTATAATCATCAAGATTTATTGCATTTGAAGAATTATCATCTTTTAGCAAATCATAAATATTCATTAATGAACGGCTTTCAATTAATTTTTCAAAAGGCAATTTTTGACTAAGTGAAATAATATCAGGTCCACTTCCTGCCATAATTTCAGTTGATATCTGCGTTGACATTTCTTGTTCAGAATCAAATTTAACTATCTCAACTTGGAAAGACGGATTATTACTGTTTATGCAGTATTTATTGTATTTTTCTATAATCCAAGACAGAGAGTCTTCATCATTTAATGTGTAATAAACAAGATGATTTTGTTCGCTGTTATTTTTTATTGCACAACTTGAAAATGGAGTAATTATTATAACACTTAAAAGTATAGCTAGTATGACTTTAATAGATTCATGCGGTTTAAATAAAAAGCGTGTGAACATAATTACATTTTATCCTTAGTCTATTCCGTCAAATAAAATTCTGTTGCAGCTGAAAGCTGACGAATAAATTTCTCCTTGGAAATGTCTCCGTTTAAATATTTATCGACAATATCACCTATAACCGTAGAATTGTAATAAGTGTCGGACAAATCATAAAAACTATATAAACTGCACTCAGTTATATTGTCAATCATATAGCCGTAATCATTTAAAACAGTGGTAAACGCTTTCTCGAAAATTGCTTCTTCGTTACTGTCGATGTTTCCGTCTTCGTCAAAATCAATCGCCTGTTCTGCTGAACCGATCGAGTTTTTCAAAGTGCTGTTGTTAACAGCCAGAGCACAATATTCTGTATTCCAATTTGTTTGAATGCTCTCAGATAAGCAATACTCTATAAAAGGTAACAGCTTTTCTTTATGCTTACAATTGGAATTGAACGCAATGCCAAAATCAACAGATGCAGAAATTATATTTTGACTTTGACTGAAATTGTTTACAAGCACTGGAGTAGAGCTGTAATAATACAAATACGCATAGGTTCTGACCATAAGTTCAAATGACGAAAATTGCTTATAAAAAACAGAATCACCTTTACTTACATTTTTATATAAAAAATAATAAATATTTTCATCGGTAGTGTCGTTGTTAATTAAATCATAAATATAGTCTAAGCTTTTTGAAAAATCTTTAGTATCAAATTCAATTTCACTGCTGTTATAGTCAAAAAATTGAGCTAAAAATGAATAAAAGAAATTCAAGTTATCCTCCGTGCTTCCAAAAAGAGAATAGCTTTCTCCGCTTTGCGAAAGAGCATCGTTTAATGCTTCGTACGAAAAGTCAGTTGAGACTAAATTGTACTTACCCAGCGTTTCCTCTGTCGATATAAAAGCATCTATAGAATATGCCAAAGGTACAAAATAGCGTTTTTCATTAATCACTCCCGATTCCATTACTTTTGAGTTATAATCGTCAAAGTTAATCTCGGAATAATATGTATTTATAAGCTCATCGACATCTAAAAGAGTGCTATTAGCCGCCATTTTTTCAAAAGGAAGCTTTTGACTTAGTGAAAAAATATCAGGTCCGCCACCCGACATAACCTCTGTTGAGATTTTAATATTCATTTCTTCCTGAGATTCAAATTCCACGATTTCAATTTGATAGGACTCATCGTAATGCTTTGTACAATATTTATTGTACCTTTTAATAA
>ERZ827528.2605-NODE-2605-length-16193-cov-4.179080_pt1 | contig 16193 bp, 16 predicted proteins | sample MGYA00519768_ERZ827528 | MGnify/ENA primary metagenome ERZ827528 (study PRJEB31778, sample SAMEA3449343) | human gut metagenome | biome: human gut; feature: human-associated habitat; material: faeces | place: United Kingdom | collected 2010/2012 ...
GTACACAGGCCTCACCTGTTCCATAGGTTTTCTTCAAATCACATGCTTGTAAAATGTCCATATATCCTCCTTAAAAACGAGATAAAATACGCTTCGCGGATTTGACTCGTTGCCCGCGTAAACTAAAAAAACTGTATGCAGCATTTTTCGCTACATACAGATTATTACACAATATTCTTTCCAGATTCTTTCCGGAACTAATTAAATTATTACAGTTTTGAAAGATTTAAGCCGATTTTGGCAGAAACACAGAAAAAGTACTGCCCTGTCCATATACGGAGGACACCTTTATGTAGCCGCCCTCTTCACTTAGAATCTGCCGGCTTAAATACAGTCCTATGCCCACACCTTCCATATTTTTGGTATCTTCTGAGCGGTAAAATCTTGAAAAGATCTTAGGAAGCTCCTCCTCTTTTATGCCGATTCCGCTGTCTTTTATATCAATTCTTACAAACATTTCATATGCAGTAACAGATAGGCTTATAGTGCCCTCGTTTGTGTATTTTAAAGCATTATCGAGGATATTGCAGATGGCTTCCAAAGTCCACTTGCTGTCAAAATAAGCTTTTTCATCAGTATCATGAAGTATAAGCTCAAGCCCTTTAGCCCTGGCTTTGAACTCTGTCTCTTTTACAGCCAGTGTCAGCATGGACTTAAGAGCTTCTTCCTGTGGGGAGAGCTGCAATATGCCGTTTTCAAGCCTTGACAGCTTCACCAGAGAGGCGATTAAAAACTGCAATTTTTCCGACTGGGCATGAAGCTGGACAATATTTTCACGCATCTGGACTGATAAATTGTCAGTATCATCCTCAAGCAATAGCTCGCTGTATAAGAGCAGATTGGCTATGGGAGTCTTGGTCTGGTGGGAAATATCCGCAATTAACGACTTAATCTTGTCCTTTTCCAGCTCCACATTTCTGGCAGAGACCACAGAAGCACTCAGATAATGGGCGAACCTGGTCTCAAGCGAGGACAAGCGTGTCTCGTCAAAGCTTTTTTCAGAAAAATTCCCTTTGGCTGCCTCATTTAACATATTTTCTATTGTATCAATGGTTTTCTTCGTGCGCAGATGGTTGATGAAAATTACAAGTGCTGTAATTACAAGGCATATGCCCACGATACAGATGGCTGTATTATAGTTATTCATTCAAATCTATATCCTATTCCATATACTGTTTTAATGCTGTCCGGTGTGCCAAGCTTGTCCCTGAGCCTCTTGACAGACACAGAGAGGGCATTGGCATCCACAAATTCCGCGCTGTCATTCCAGACTCTGTCCAGAAGAAAATCTCTGCGGAGGTTTATGCCCTCATTTTGAACCAGAAGCCTTAAAAGACGCTGCTCAGTCTTACTAAGCTCGATTTCCTGTCCATCTACTAAAAATATCATTCTCTCAAAATCAAATTCATAGCAGCCCTTCTTATATACACTGGCAGAGGTATGTGCCTGTAAGCTTTCCGCCTTTCTAAGCTGGGTATTTACCCTTGCCCTTAATACTGACAGTGAAAAAGGCTTTGTGATGTAGTCATCTGCGCCAAGCTCCAGCCCCTTTACTATATCCATGTCGGTATCGTTTGCGGTCAGGAGAATAACCGGTATAGTTGGATAGTTTCTCTTTAGTTCCTGTAAAAAATCAAGCCCGCTTCCATCCGGCAGATTTATGTCAAGTAATATGAGAGACGGACAGCCGCACAGGAGCTGGTCTCTTGCAGCTTTTATAGTCTCACAGGAGACTATCTTTCTGTTCTCTGTCTTTAATGCCTTGCACAAGCCCTGATTTAAGGCTATATCGTCCTCTAGGATTAGTATTTGCTCCATCTGTATTTCCTCATAGTCAATCAATATTTTAGACTATTATAGCACAGGAGAATTTTATCTGCAGTAAAACTTGCTGAAATTACTAATCTTTCAAGTATTCCTTGCTTGATGCCATATTTCCACCTCAAACTCTGATTTAGTGTTCAAATCATATCACATTCTCAAACATATCTCAATTCCAATTGTCTCTGCCCATCTATTGCATTGCCTTTCGGCTTGCTTCTGTAACCAGCATCCGGTTAATCTTTTCTTGCATGGTTTCCTTTGCATCTTCATTGAAATGATAACGGACAACATAGACTGTCTGCCCGATTTTCTTTGTAAATGTGTTCCCCTCTGTTTTTGTATTCATCATTTTTTCCATAATCATTTTTTCCTTTCTTTCCTGTGCCCGACAGAGAGAGGTTTGCTTCTGTCCCTGCCGGGAGTTTATCGGCACGCTGACAACGCAAGTGTCAACATAGGGTTTGAAACTTTTTTCGGGTAGTTATTTCTGTTTTCCAAAATACTATTGAAAAGTTTTTTGAATGTTCTTGTTGACACCTGTTAAAAAGTAGCTGAAACACCGGTAAATACAAAGGATTTTGGTGTCAACAAAAATGTCAACAAGCAGTAAATTTCCGGGTAATCAGTAGCCTTTCGGCATCAAAATCAGCCTTTCTCTCTGTCGGGCAGATCAAATGGCAGCTCCAACTGTTCTGCTTTCGTCAGCTTTGTAAATCCATCTTTATCCGGTTCGTTGCCACCCTCTTCTTCTGCTCCTTCCCTGATCCAGCTTCTCTGTCTGCCATATCCTTCCTTTGAAAATCTGTGGACTCCGGCTCTCTTCCAGCCAGTGATCTGCGTATCCATAATAGAACAGATCTCATTTGTCTCGAATTTTTTCGGCTCCCGGTCAAAATGGTCAAAGGCTTCTTTCCAGATCTGGACGGAACATACATGACTACCTTTATAAGCGTCCAGCCAGCCTTGTATCATTCCTGCCATCGTATCTTCCTGTGTGAACTGTTTTCGGTATTCACTGATCTCCTGCTCCATTTCCTTTGAGAACTTCAACAGGCTGCTCTTATTCTCCGTTGACCAGTAGATTTCCATTACTTCTGCCCACAACTGGTCAAAATAGGATCTGGCTTCTTTTTCATCATCGAGGATATGCTTCTCTGCCTTACTGCTGTCTATAGCAATCGGCAGGAACCGTCTTGCCCCGGTACGGTCAAAAGGAATGAACTGCCTTGTGTTCGTTGAACCTGCAAAGATACACTGACGCTTCCGGTCTTCCTCATATTTATCATAAGGGTTCCGGTAAGTGTCTTTCTGTCTGGTCAGGAATGACTTGATTTCCTCATTGCTCTTTGCACTGATTGCAGCAATCATCTCCGACATTTCCATAATCCAGTGTCCCCGGAGATGCTCGTATATCTTACTGTCATTCAACTGCTTCAGATCATCAGAAAACCAGTCATCGTTCAATGCAAGAAAACGGAAAAATGTGGATTTTCCGGCTCCCTGCTGACCTACCAGGCAAAGCATTTCATCTGCTTTACAACCGGGACGGTAGATTCTGCTTAATGCTTCCATCAGGAAGTGCTTCACAACCTCATAGACAAAATCCGAAGCATCTGCCCCCATATACCGTTGCAGAACATAACGGATTCTCTCCTGCCCGTCCCACTCCAGTTGTTCCAGATACTCACAGATCGGGTGGTATGCCCGGCTGTTGGCTTCTATGCGGAGTGCCTTATCCATACATTTTTCACTTGTGAGTTTGTAATAGCATTCAAAGAAATAGTAGAAATAAGTCCTGCCATCATCATCCAGCTTGCAGACTTCCTCATTCCACCAGAGTTTTTTTACAATATCAATCCTGCCTGTCAGCTTGTTGTATTTCATACTCTCACGCACAAGCGGATCATTTCTCAGCACAACCATATAATTTCCAACCGTTGCTTTCGCAGTTCCTTTCTGTGTATATTCCAGCATCTGTTTCACTTCATCGACTTTGCTTTTATCTACCATCCGGAGCATTTCTTTCATGGCATCTTTCTGTTCTTTTGTGGCGATCTCCTTTATCTTCTCTTTCGCATTGCTCAATCCGCTCCACCTCCTTCCATTTTTCTTTTACAAGTGCTTCCTTATCTGCCCTGTCCCCAAAGAGCAGGATATCCAGATAATACTCAACAACTGACAACTCCCTGAGAGCAGTCATAAACTTTTCATGCCATTCTTCTGTCCGTGTTTTTGGTGCATACTGTTCTTTCCATTCCAGAAGCAGGCTCAGATAATCCAGATAGGCTCTCAGGCATCTCAGATGTTTTTTCTGCCAAAGTTCTTCTGGTGTCGGCTCTGGCTTTTTTGCCGAAACGCTTCTCCTGTTCTGCGGTGATCCCCTGTCCCTGCCGGAATAAGGAATCCCAAAATCATCTGCCAGCTTCATGGCTGCATCTTTCAATCCAATGTCAAACAGTTGTGCCGTAAAATCAATGGCATCTCCTGTACAGCCACACCCGAAACAATAATATCTCCGGTCAACTTTCATGCTGGGTGATTTGTCATTATGGAAAATGCAGCGGATCAGTCCGCTCCTGTTGGGCTTTAACCCATACCTCTCCGCAGCCTGCCGGACGGTCACATTCTGTTTTACTTCATCAAATAATCCCAATTCGTTTCCTCTCTTTCTTAAATCTGCTTCCCAAATCTGGGAAGCAAGTTTTCACAAAAAACAAAAAAGCACTTTGTCCTGTCCTTACGGAATCAACAAAATGCCCTTATAGTTCCAGATCACTGGAATGTGATCTTCCTTTATTCAGTTGTTTTCTCTCTGCCTCTTCTCTTTGAATCTTTGCTACGTTCAATGCAAGTTTTTCTCTGATTGACGGCTTCACTTCTTTTTTGATTTCTTCAACAACGGCTTTTTTCTTCTCTGGCTGTTTTAACTGACGGACAACCCTCACAACAGCTTTTTCCATCGCATATTCGATTTTTTTAATCAGACCGTCCAGCCTGTTTATCGCATATTCCTTTTCTTTTCGTGATGCCTTACGTTCCGGACTCTGAATCCATCTCTTAGAATCTTCCGCAAGACGAATGTCATCTTTTCTGGTAGCCCGCATTGTTTCCTCTGCGACTTTATCCACAGCCTTGTCATAGGCTTCACTGGATACTTCGTCAAGCAAGGTTTCCACATCTTCAATACGGAGGGTAAGCTGTTTCAGTTCCTCTCTCTGCTCTTCAATCAGCTCGCCCTGACTTAGAATCCGGTCAGAATTGGAAATGAAATTTTCTTTAAATTCTTTTTCCTGCTGTTCTATTTTTTCTTTCTGTGACTGGATAACCTTTTCATTTGCCCTGACATGTTTTGACTGCCTTGCAAGTTCCAGATGATTCGCATTGACCTTATCCCTTTGCTGATTGAGCATTTCCTGCTGAACCGCAATCTCTTCTTTCTGCTTCATTCGGATATAGTCCTGTTTCTCCAGATACTGCCTTCCTCCATAGGACGGTTCTTCGTCAATTTCCAGTCCATGACGTTTACAGATATCCAGGAACATTGTCCGGCAGGCAGAATCAAAAACAACCTTACGGTTATTTGTCTTTGATCTTTTCTTTTCCGGATTCGGAAGTTCAAAGCCAAGTTCTTCCAGTGCCGCTTCCTGTTTCGGTTCAATCTCCCCATACCGGTTCGTAGCATCGAATACATGACGCTCATGAATATGCGGAGTCGCTTCGTCCATGTGCAGTGACCAGTCAATGATATGCACATTAGAACCAAACCGCTCATCGAACTCTTTCTTGAATTCATCAAAAACCAAAACCAGCGTTTCCACAGAAGCGTGTTCATCTATCGTCCCAAGCTGATAGATACTTTCTTCCGGACAGGTCTTTTTATTTTTCAGAACATCTTCCACCCCTTTACATCTGTCGGGATGTCTTGCTTTCTCATGACGTTTATTCTGGTTAATCACATAATCGCTGTAATGATCCACATAGTATGCCATCTCAATCTGGTTAAAAGAAAAATTATCCTCTTTTCCCCGGTCTGCCATTGTGGTATATCCCTGATAGCAGTCCCAGTAAATATTCTGACGGACACGTTCATTGTCAATATGCTCACTGTGTTCCGGGTCAAATCTCCGGTCATTGTGAAGCGGATTGTAAACACCGTCTTTCCCAGATCTGCCGTTATGCCTTGTGCCTTTCAATTCACATCTCTCCTTTTTTCAAGTTGTTTCCCCGGAGGGGATTGCAGCGAAGCTTCCAAAAGTCTCTGTCCCCGTTACAGACAGTACCCAGTACCATATGGCGAAACGCCATATCACTGGGCAATGGCTGCCGCCCTTAACCTGCTAAGGGCTTTGCCCCTTAACCCCAGCAAGATGCTGCCGCTCTTTGCAATCTGGGCACAAAGGACTTCCAGCCCTCTGTACTCCCAGCAGACAAAACGTAACTCCTGCCGCTGTCCCTTCAGCAGGATCTCCGTTCCGTCTGTTTTTCAAAAATCCTCTGCATCGGATTTTGTGAAAATATAAAAATGGGTAAAACAAAGGGCACTAACTTTTTACGGTTAATGCCCTTTCCTTTACTCATTCACTTTTCAGATAATTCCTGTATGTATCATTCTGATAATTGCTTCAGAACCATTTTAACAGTCTTCCTAAGTTTCATTCCGTCCCTCAGTCCCAACCGGTAGAAAAATTCTTCTGTCTCTGCTCCACTGTTAAATATCTGGTCGCAATATTTTGTAATGGCCTCTTCCTGTTTCTGTGGAAGTGTGGCAATCACTTTTTTATATTCTTCCTCAACTTCATCTGGTTCTGTCACAGACGGCTGGCTCAGTTTCCAGTCTGCATACTCTTTTCCCATATGCTCCGTTATGGTCAGGTTGATAAATTCTTCAATCTCTTTTGTAATCTTCATTTAAGAATCCTATTCCTTTCTCCAGTGGTCAACTTCATCAATCTGATTTTGATTGTTTCCAGCCACACCACTGCCCAGCCAGAAAGCACAGGCAGGATATAAAGTATAAAACCTGCCACAAGCATCCTGACCGCTTCTGTGCCTGTCTCCTGTCCGAATCCATACCCTAAAACTGCTGTAATGCAGATGATCCCCGACAGGATATGAAATACCGTTGCCGACAGCCATGTGAAGAACATAACCACCAGTTGTATCATTGTCAGGCATATACGCACTGGCAGTAATACGATTTTCACAATAATTCTTACAACAACCATGACTGTCCACCCCTTTCACTGTTTCAGATAACTACGATAGCTGTCTATCACAGAATCTGTCACACCGCTTTTGTAAATCTTTCGGATATCAACGATTTTTTCATCTTTCAAAAGTTTCAGCCAGTCCAGTAAATCTTTTCTGCTGTTTGCAAAATTACAACATCTTCCGTCTGCGTATTCAATCCGGTATCTCATAAGTCCCTCCTACACATACACCAGTTCATTTAAAATAATTTCATCTACCCGGCTTCTTGCATTGTTTGCCCGGCGAACCCATTCCATCTGATCTCTGCTTTTCAATTCTTTCGTAATGCCTTCCTGCTCCATAATCTGTTCCATGAGGAAATCCCTGCGTTCCAAACACTGCTCATTCAGATCTGCGAGATACGTCCAGAGCTTACCACTCAATGTCAGATAGGAATACAAGCCACTCTTGTAATCTTTCAGATAGTTTCTGTGAAGACTTCCATAAAAACCAATCTCTCTTTTCTCTTCGGGTACTGCGATCAGTGGCAGATAGATTTCCCCGACAAGGATATAATCCAGACCATTACTGTTATCGTGAATGATTCTTTCTAATTTGTTCATGCTGATGCAACTCCTTTCTTCGGTTCTGCTGGGGGAAGCAGTGATAGCGGAATGAACACACCTTTTGCAATATCTTCCTGCCGGATCTCTTCTTTTTTTGCATCCAGTTCGGCTTTCTTTTTTGCCTTTGTCCGTTCATAGTATTCCTGCTGCTTTCCATTTGCTTTTCTTCTCAGGTAATTCTGGTGAAGCCTGTCTTTTCTGGCTTCCCGTTTTTCCATTTCTTCAATTTCTTCCGGTGTCATTTTCACCTCACCGAAATGTGGCGGTAAATATCTGCCGATGAAGTTAAAATAGATTTCCACTTCCTGTGTCGTCTCAACGCTTCCTTTCCGGTCACGCTCATGCACCACAATCTTTTCTACAAATTCATTCAGCATGTAAGTGGTCAATTCCTCAAAATTTTGGTATTTATCAACCAGAGCAATAAACTTCTCCGCTGATCTGCGACCTTCTTCATAGCCTGATAATTCAGCTTCCATATCTGCAATTTCTGCCGACAAATCTTTCTGTTCTTTAGAATACTGTCCATCAAGAATCGCATAGCGTTCATCTGGCAGCTTGCCAAGAATATTGTCCTCATAAATTCTGCAGATCAGTTTTTCCAGTTCCTGCACACGTTTTTTTGCTTCTGCCAATCTGCTTTTCAATCTTGTGATCTCACTGGACTGCTGTGAAGTCTGTGCCTTTTTTACTGTCTCCAAAAATTCTTCACGATTCAACTGTGAATACTCCGCAACAGCCTTTAAAAGTTCCTTAATCAGCTCCATAATCACATCGGCATTAATTCTGTGCTGTGTCTGGCAGAGTGTTCCAACCGGAACTTTAGAATATGCAGAACAGGTATATTGTGGTACTCGCTTGCCATTATTTACTCGATGTACATACATTTTGGAACCACAGTCTGCACAATACATCAGACCTGTCAAGGGGTGGGCTTCTCCCCATCCATCTGGATATCTTCTCACATTGCTTCGGATTCTCTGTACATTGTCAAAAGTTTCCTGATCTATAATGGCTTCCTGCGTGTTCTCAAACACCGTCCAATTATCTTCAGATACGTAATGGCTTTTCTTATCCTTGAAATGTTTTCTGGTCTTGAAGTTCACTGTATGACCAAGATACTCTCTTTTCTTCAGAATGCCTGCAACAGTAGAAGAGCCCCAGCCATAAGGATCTTTGATTTCTTCTACTCTGCCTTTCCATAATCCGGCATCTTTCTTTGCCATATGAACCGCTGGTATCTCAACCTTATCCTCTTTCAGTGCCTTGGCAATCTGATATGGTCCGTACCCGTCCATTGTCATGTGAAAGATTCTCCGTACAACTACAGCTGCTTCTTCATCAACAATCCATACATTCGGGTCATCCTTGTCTTTCAGATACCCATACGGTGTTGTACTTGCCACATGCTTGCCGGATTTTCCTTTCGCCTTGAAAGTGGATTTTATCTTTTTACTGGTATCCCTTGCATACCATTCATTCATGATATTTCGGAATGGAGTAAAATCATCGTCCTCCCGGAAGCTGTCTACATTCTCGTTGACTGCAATCAGGCGGACATTCTTCTGTCGCAGCAATTCCATATATTGTCCGACTTTCAGATAATCTCTTCCCATTCGGCTCATATCTTTAATCAGAATCGTTCCGACTTTCCCCGACTCTACTTCTTTCATCATGGCAAGAAAGCCTGGGCGATCAAATCTTGTACCGGAGATACCATCATCAGTAAAATGAACAAGATTGGTAAATCCATGTTCTTTTGCATATTGTTCCAGCAGTTTCTTCTGGTTTGAAATACTGTTGGATTCCCCGTTTAATTCATCATCACGACTAAGACGTTCATACAACGCTGTCATGAATCCCTGTTTCTCTGTCATAGTCAGATGTCCTCCTTCCTTTGTTTATTAATTGCCTGTTCTCATCCCATATCCGTTCCTGTACCGGGTTCTGATGTTTCCGGGACGTATTAACCAGAAAAGACACGCTGAATGCCTATTCAGTTCTGGTATCACTATGGGCAGGCTGTTTCGTTTTCAAGGTTCGTGTAAGAAGTAAAAAAGATTCTTACACTAAACGAAATGCTCAGAGGTCTTTTTACAGCCCCCTTACTGCATCTTTTTTGATTTCGTGTCATCTTTTTAAAGTTCCTTACACAATCTCTGTACTGACGAAACAAAATACGGACATGTTTTGAAATTGTTTTTTACAAAATACAATTTTGTTCTTTAAGGTAAAAAAATAAGCCTCAAGAGACTTTTTAATCATTTTGGAGCTCCAACTCTTTAAATTTGATTGATTAAGAAGTCTCTTCAAACTTACTACACCTGCGGCAAGTTTATACTTCTTATACTGCCTTACCGCAAAATGGTTTGGGTTCTTCTGCTCCAGCTCCTCAAACAGCAGGTCAACCGCATTTTTGAAATTTTCATCATCTTCCCTTGCTTCACTGGCATCCACCAGATCAATCAGCATGGAAAAATTCTGTTCTTCCTCCGGTGCTTCGTACCAGATATATGCGATCAGGGCTGTATAATAGAGCTTTTCCGCTTTCACCCAGAAATCCTCAGAGGCTTGCTGTCCTTCCCCTTTGGTATTTACAATGATTGTGTTTACGAGCTTGGTTGGCGCGGCTCTGCTCCGGCTGTAGTAATTTCTTCATCTGTGCCATAAGCGTAAGCCGATACAATCATGCCGCCAGAAAAAGGGGCAAGTATGCCGCCTACGGCAATCACGATTGCGAGACAAGCCGCAACCGCGCCCAATTTAATCCAAAAGGGCTTTTTATTTTTCTGCTCCTAACGCTGTGTTGTTCATAATGGACCTCCATTTCATTATTTCATGTGTTTGTTGCACCTAAAACCATTCACAAATGCGCAAAAAAGACATTCCTAAGTAATTAGAAATGTCCTTTGGTTTCGATGTTACTGTCACGAGTAACAAACTGTTGCACCTGTACGGTTTTGTTGTACTCATTTTTCCATAACACGTTACAATATTTTATTGAAAATCCAACTATTCTTCTGAGAATAACCGCTGTTTGCGCTGTATCATCTCATCGATTCTCTCGATATACTGCCCGACATCCTTGACATTGTCACAGCGTTCGATTCTGCCATCGCCATAGACGCGTTTGGAGATGGTTCCTGCACCGAGTGCCATGATCGTCTGGACCTCCTCCATAATTAAAATATTGTAAATACCCGCCTTCTCCGGTTTTGCATAGCCGACATTTTCGAAATTGCCGGACATATTTTTCTGTCGGTAGAGATAATACGGTTCCATGCCCATCTGCTTTGCCCCCTGGGCAGCGATCGCCATCGTTTTGTCCGTGTTGTGCAGCGTGCTGATGCCATGCTCCAAAATCCACTGGCTCAGCCTGGAAGCCCGCTTAATTGCAAGAGAATGTACCGTCAGACTGTCGGGTCCAAGCTCCTGCACTCGGCGAATGGTCTCTTCGACATCTTCCTTCGTTTCTCCCGGCAGCCCGAGAATCAGGTCCATATTGATATGATCAAAGCCTTCCTCCCGCGCCAGCCGAAATGCCTCAACCGTCTGCGCCACAGTATGCCGACGACCGATCAGATCAAGGGTTTCCTGCTTCATCGTCTGTGGATTGACCGAAATTCTCGTCACACCATAACGCTTCATCACACGCAGTTTCTCTGCCGTAATACTGTCCGCGCGCCCTGCTTCTACCGTAAACTCCCGCACCTGTGACCAGTCAAGCGTATTTTGAAGCTTCAAAAAAAGCCGCTCCAATTCCTCTGGTTCCAGTGTAGTCGGCGTGCCTCCGCCAATATAAACGCTGTCCAAAACGCGGTCTGCGCAGGCTTCTTTTACGAAATCGATTTCCTTTTCCACGGCGCTTAAATAGTCGCTTACGCGATTTTTCCATGCACAGATCGGAAAAGAGGTAAAGGAACAATACAGACAGGTCGTTGGGCAGAACGGAATCCCGATATAAAGGCTGTATCCTTCCTCATAATGAATTCCGGATAAAATCTGCATTTCCCGTTTGGCAATGTCAATCGACAGCTCCGTTTTTTCTTTCGATGCCAGATAGGTATGCTCCATATAGGCAGCGACTTCCTGTTCTGTTTGTCCCTGTTCCAGAAGCTGTTTCGCAATTTTCGTCGGACGAATACCGGTCAGGGTTCCCCACGGAAGCGTCTTTCCTGTTTCTTCGGAAAGGAGCGCGTACAAAAGCTGTTTTAAATCGTTTTTAACCGTTCCCCTGTCCTCCGGCGTCTTTAGATTGACTGTTTTAGTCCCTCCATTTTCAATTCCTGCGCAGATGGACGTCTCATCAAATTCCACGAAAAACGCCGGCAGCCCGGCGTCACTTCGTTCTTCTTTGGTTCCTTTTACAAAAACTTTGATCTCCTGCTCCGGATAAAAGGCCTTTACCAGAGAATGGATATCATAGGCATATCTGTCTTCATTTAACGTTACAATAATCATCTTTTTACTGGCAGTAGGGATTGTACTGCTTCTCCCTTCCAATTGTAGTAATATCTCCGTGTCCCGGATAAACTTTTGTATCTTCCGGAAGGACAAAGAGTTTTTCTTTCACAGAGCGTACCAGACTGCTCATGCTGCCGGTCGGGAAATCTGTTCTGCCGACCGATTCCTCAAACAGCGTATCGCCGGAGAATAAGAAACCGCCCTCTTTACAGTAATAGCAGCATCCGCCTACAGTATGCCCTGGCGTTGCAATGACCTGAAATGAAATCCCCGCAGTTTCCACTGTCTGTCCGTCTGTCAGCCATTCATCCGCTTCGATCGTCACAACAGGGGGCATCTGGGCAGACAGGTTTAGCTCCGGCGTCCGGCAGACTTTCTTCTCTTCTGCCAATGCATACACCTTTGCGCCGGATGCTTTTTTTAATTCTGCTGCGCCGCCAATATGGTCAAAATGACCGTGTGTCAGAAGAATCGCTTCCACAGTAAAGTCCTTTTCGGAGAGCAATTTGAAAATCCCTGCTCCGTTTTCCGCAGGATCGACTACGACCGCCTTTGTCCCGCCTTCCCGGTATAAAAAATAACAGTTTGTTGCGCAGACACCCATCGTCTTTCGCCCAATTTTAATTTCAGACATTCGTTTTCCTTTCCCAGAAGCCAAGCGGCAAATCGCTATTTTCCGATAGCATTGCAAACGTTGAAACGCCGCCAATTCCATATCGGCTTTCCCAATACCTGCTCGTATCTGCCGCCGGCATCGCGTCAGCCCGTTGTACGCTCAATATCGATGACGCTTTCGATGTTGCGCAGCTTCGCTACGATCTGATTTAACTCTTCCCTGCTGCTGATCTCAAATGAAGTAGACAATGTAGCAATTCCCTGCTTGTTCGTTCTCGTATTCATCGTCTGGATATCAATATTGCGCTCCGTCAGCGTTTTACTGATGTCTGCTAAAAGTCCGCTTCTGTTATGTGCAAAGATATTAATCTCCGCCATATATTTCTCACCATCTGCTCCAGTATCCGAGGGCTCCCACTCCGCTTCAATGAGTCTGGCACGTTCGATCTCCGGCAGGTTTAATACATTGATACAGTCCGTCCGGTGGATCGAAATCCCCCGTCCTCTTGTCACAAAGCCGACGATCTCATCCCCGGGCACAGGAGAGCAGCATTTGGAAAAACGTACTGCCACATCATGAATCCCCTTGACCACGATGCCGTTTTTACTGTGGGGGCGCATCTGCTTCGCCTGATTGGCATTATTTTCTGCAATGGAGGCAAGCACTTCTTCATTGGTCATCACCTTCGGATGGTCTTTCTCATAAAGCTCCTGCATCCGATTGGCGATCTGACCTTCCTTGAGAGCGCCGTGTCCGATCGCTGCCAGCACGCTGTCCCAGTCCATAAAGCCGTATTTCTTCATGACAGCTGCCTGATATTCCGGCTTCATAATTTCGCCCAGGTTGATCGAACGTGCCTTACAGTAGGTGTTGAACTGATCCTTGCCCTTAGTGATATTTTCTTCCTTGACTTCGTTTTTGAACCACTGGTTGATCTTGTTTTTCGCCTGCGTACTCTTGACTACCGTAAGCCAGTCACGGCTCGGTCCCTTGGAATTCTGCGAAGTCAGAATTTCCACGCGGTCGCCGTTTTGGATTTCGTAATCGATCGTCACAAGCTTTCCGTTGACCCGCGCCCCGATCATCTTGTTGCCGACTGCAGTATGGACGCTGTAGGCAAAATCAATGGGTGTAGAGCCTGCAGGCAAGGTCTTGACGTCGCCGGTCGGCGTAAAACAGTATACGCTGTCGGAAAACAGATCCAGATCGCTTTTCAGCATGTTCATGAATTCTTTGTTATCCGACATCTCGCGCTGCCATTCCAGAATCTGACGCAGCCATGCCAGCTTTTCTTCTTCCTGTGCCTCAACCTTTTTGCCGTCGGAGGCTTCTTTATATTTCCAGTGGGCGGCGATACCGTATTCCGCCACACGATGCATTTCATAAGTTCTGATCTGAATTTCGAAGGGCTGCCCGGAGCTTCCAATCAACGTCGTGTGCAGAGACTGATACATGTTTGCCTTGGGCATCGCAATATAATCCTTGAAACGCCCCGGAATCGGCTTGTACATCTCGTGGATCACGCCCAGCGCCGCATAACAGTCCTTAACCGTATCTACGATAATCCGGACAGCAAACAGGTCATAAATCTGGTCGATGGTCTTATGCTGATTCTTCATCTTTTTGTAAATGCTGAAGAAATGCTTGATACGACCGTCAATCTTAGCTTCGATTCCCGCCTTTTTGATGTGCTCGGAAACCTCGTCCACGATTCCCTGAATATATTTTTCGCGCTCGCTTTTGCGCATCGCGATCTTGTCCACCAGATCATAATAAACGTCCGGTTCGAGATATTTTAACGAAAGATCGTCCAGTTCTACCTTGATCTTGGAAATACCGAGACGCTGTGCAATGGGCGCATAGATGTCCATCGTCTCCCGCGCAATCCGGATCTGCTTTTCGTGGGGCATATGCTTGAGGGTGCGCATATTGTGGAGGCGGTCCGCCAGCTTGATCATGATTACGCGGATATCCTTCGCCATCGCCATGAACATCTTGCGCAGGTTCTCCGCCTGCATCTCCAGCTGTGCTTCTGTCTTATTGCCGGAATTGTCCGCAAGATGCAGATGCTGCAGCTTGGTCACGCCGTCCACCAAAAAGGCTACGTCCGTTCCGAACTGTTCTCCGACCTGTTCGACCGTCATCACGGTATCTTCCACCACATCGTGCAGAAGTCCCGCCACGATCGTCTCCTTATCCAGCTCCAGATCCGCCAGGATAATCGCCACGCACAGCGGATGGATGATGTAAGGCTCGCCGGATTTACGCACCTGTCCCTGATGGGCGTTATCTGCCAGCCGATACGCTTTTTCAATCATGGAAATATCATCCGAAGGATGATACTTGCGCACCCGCTCGATCAGGTCCTGATATAGTTCTTCCGGGCTTATAAATTCCTGAATGCTCTCAATTCGTCCGTCATCCAGCACCAGCTTGGTTTTCGGCTCTTTTGATCTGTCTTCCGTTCTATCCATCTTCCGCACACCTTACCATCGTCCAGTTTTATCAGTTTCTGCCAAAAAAGAGTTACGTTGTAACTCTTTTTCGAAAATCAATTATTTGCCTTCATATACAATTGCGGAATCCAGACGATATCCTGCAATTGCTTCTCTTCCCTTCAGCCCTGCCAGCTCGATCAAAACCAACACGCCTGCAACCTCGCCGCCCAGTCTCTCTACCAAGGAGATCATCGCCTGAGTCGTGCCGCCGGTTGCGATCAGGTCATCTACGATCAGCACTTTCTGTCCGGGTTTAATAGAGGTCTTGTGCATTTCGATCACTGCCGTGCCGTATTCCAGAGAATATTCCTGAGACACGGTTTCACAGGGCAGCTTGCCCTTTTTGCGGATCAGTGCAAAGGGCTTATGCAGGTTATATGCGATGGGTGCACCGAAAATAAAGCCTCTGGACTCTGCGCCTACGACTACGTCAAACTCCAGATCCTTTACCAGATCCTGCATGGTATCGATTGCAAGGTGCATGCCGTCAGCATCCTCCAGCACGCTCGTAACATCTCTGAAAATAATTCCCTCCTGCGGGAAATCCGGTATACTTCTTACATATTCTTCCAGTTTTTTCATTTTTCTATGCCTCTTTTTCTTCTCTTTTCTATAAAATGGAACCCTGTCAAACGGGACTTGTCGATGTTATCATTATATTATTTTCCTTCATTAAAGTCAATACAGCCGAAAGCCCGGATTTTCCCTGCCATGACAGCATCTGAAAAATCCGGGCTTTTTTATTCCTTATTCTGATGAAAAAATGTTATTGTACCAGCCTGTGCTTTGTTTCAACCTCTGCTACGCCTTATAAGTGGTTCACCACACCCGTAAAGAGGATTTGATCGCCTGCGTCTTCGCCGTTTCCGGTTAAAACAAACGCGAACGGGCTGTCAAAGGTAAGCTCTATCGGATCGGTTTCGGGCATCAGCGCCATTTTTTCCAGTCCCATCGCGGTAACTGCAGCAGCTGTCA
>ERZ827528.2606-NODE-2606-length-16193-cov-3.909282_pt1 | contig 16193 bp, 12 predicted proteins | sample MGYA00519768_ERZ827528 | MGnify/ENA primary metagenome ERZ827528 (study PRJEB31778, sample SAMEA3449343) | human gut metagenome | biome: human gut; feature: human-associated habitat; material: faeces | place: United Kingdom | collected 2010/2012 ...
ACCATCCTGGAGGTCAAGCTCGTCGGCGCCGCCAAGTGGGGCCGTGTGAAGCAGGGCTGGATCTGCATGGACTATGTCACCATGATCTCCTACGACGATATCCCCGGCAACAACAGCAATAACGGCAGCAGCGGCAACAAGGGCACCGGCGTGGACTCCTTCGACGAGGCTGAGAGAACCACCCCCACCGCCGTCTACACCGGCTCTGTCAAGGCCGATACCACCGTTTACAAGACGCCTAACCCGAACCTGAAGGATAACACGGTTCGTACCATCAGCGCGAATGAAAATATCACCATCCATGAGCTGACGGCTGTTACCCTGGAAATTTACGAGGGCGACAAGGTTGACGACAAGAACAAGAACAACGACGTCGAGACCGTTGTGAAGCAGACCTCCTACTGGGCGCGCATCAACGATGGCTGGATCAAGGATCCCGATGTGAACATCCAGCTGAACGCTCTGGACGAGAAGGTTCACACCGTGACCGGCGCTTCCGAGCTGAATGTGCGCAAGGCTGCCGGAACCGGCAATGACAGCATTGCCAAGCTGAAGAAGGGCGATCAGGTTCCCGTGACCAAGCTGGAGATCGTCAAGGATTCCGGCACCAGAACCCTCACCGTTTGGGGTCGTGTGGAAACCAGCGACGGCATCGTGGGCTACTGCGACCTGAGCTACATGTCCGAGGGTGCTCTGTACGAGAAGAAGGAAGAGCCTACGACTCCGACAACTCCCTCCGCGCCCACCATCGGCAGCACCGGCAACACCGGCGACGGCGGCTTCGTGAACAACAAGGGCGGCTACAAGTACACCGGCAAGGTCATCAACACCGAGTCTCTGAATGTCCGCGTTACCGCCTCTACCGGCGCCAAGAAGGCTACCACATTGAAGAAGGGCGCCAACTTGGTGATCTACGAGACCAAGATCTCCGAGGATATGGCATGGGGTCGCTGCGACGCAGGCTGGGTCTACCTGTACTACGTTGACCTGACTCCCGCCAGCGGCAGCGCCATCGACGCCCGCGTGGTGTACACCGACAACACCATCATCTACACGGATAACGCCGCGTCCTCCGTCGCAGGCACCTATTCCAGAATGTCCGTCATCGACATTTATGAATACGTTGGCGACATGGCCCGCACCGACCTGGGCTGGGTCAGCACCGGCAATCTGCTGTAAGACAGTATCCAGAATCTCCCCGCGGGAAACCGCGGGGAGATTTTTCTTGCCAGCGTGGCGGGAGTGTGGTATGATACTCCCAACAGAAATCGGGAGGAATCCAACATGAGCTATGCTGACGAGCTGTATAAGAAAACATGCCGGGACATTCTGGAAAACGGCTTCTCCGATGAAAATCTGGAAGTCCGTCCCCACTGGGCGGACGGGACACCGGCGCATACCATCAAGAAATTCGGCGTGGTGAACCGCTACAACTTGGCCGAGGAATTCCCCATTATGACCTTGCGGCGCACCTATTGGAAAAGCGCCGTGGACGAGCTTCTCTGGATATGGCAGAAAAAGTCCAACCGCGTCGCGGATCTGGGCAGCCACGTCTGGGACGAATGGGTGGGGGAGGACGGCACCATCGGCAAGGCTTACGGCTACCAGCTGGGCATCAAGCACCAGTACAAGGAGGGCATGTTCGATCAGGTTGACCGGGTGATCTACGACCTGAAGCACAACCCCGCCTCCCGCCGTATTCTGACGAACATCTACAATTTTGAAGACCTGCACGAGATGAACCTCTATCCCTGCGCCTACTCCATGACATTCAATGTTACCGGCGACACCCTGAACGCCATTCTCAACCAGCGCTCTCAGGATATGCTTACGGCCAACAACTGGAATGTGGTGCAGTACGCCGTGCTGACCCACATGATGGCGCAGGTGGCGGGGTTAAAGGTGGGCGAGCTGGTTCACGTCATCGCCGACTGCCACATTTACGACCGGCACATTCCCGCCGTCAAGGCCATGCTGGAACTGGACGGATATCCTGCGCCCAAATTCCGGATGGACGAGAGCGTCACGGACTTTTACGCCTTTACCAAGGACAGCTTCTCCATGGAAAACTATCAGTTCCACCCCTTTCACTTTGAAATCCCCATGGCAATCTGAGGTGGGACGATGGAACTGATCGTTGCGGTTTACGACGACTGGGGAATCGGCCGGGACGGGACGCAGCCCGTTGCCCTGTCAGCCGACCGGAAATTCTTCCGGACAACCACCCGTGGGGCAATGGTGATCGCGGGGAGGCGCACCATCGAGGATTTCCCGGGAAAACAGCCCCTTCCGGGGCGGGTCAATGTGGCGCTGAGCAGAAGTGGAGCGGAGATTCCCGGCTTTACGGTCTGTGACAGCGCCGAAAAGGCGGCGGCACTTTCCCGCACCGCTGAGCGCTGCTTCGTCATCGGCGGCGGGAGCGTTTACCAGCAGATGCTGCCCTTCTGCGACGCGGCTTATGTCACAAAAGTGCATGTGACGCCGGAATCCGACACCTTTTTCCCAAATCTGGACGAGGATAAGGACTGGTATCTGGCGGAAACGCTGCAATCCGGTGAGGAAAACGGCATTGCCTACGAAATGTGCCTGTATAAAAGAAAGTAAAAAGCGCTGCCACTTGAGACAAACCAAAGTGGCAGCGTGTTTCTTTACTTGGACGGCTTGCGTTTTCCGTTTGACTGTCCCGGCTTTTTCCGCACGGGACGGGGCGGCGCGGAACGGATGAGGCATTTTGCTCCGGAACCGATCAAATCCTCCCGGTGCGCCTTCACCAGCGCTTCCCGCACGAGGGCGTAGTTTTTCGGGTCGCGGTACTGGATCAGCGCCCGCTGCATGGCTTTTTCGTGGGGGTCGGTGGGGACGTAGACCCGCTCCATGGTGCGGGGGTCAAGGCCGGTGCAGTACATGACGGTGGACAGCGTGGAGGGGGTGGGGTAAAAGTCCTGCACCTGCTCCGGATTGTAGCCCATGTCCCGGATGTACTCGGCCAGCTCTACGGCCTCCTTGAGTGTCGAGCCGGGATGGCTGGACATGAGGTAGGGGACGAGATACTGATTCATGCCGTACTGCCGGTTCAGGGCAAAATATTTCTCCACAAACTGATTATACACCGCGTTCCGGGGCTTGCCCATCCGGGCGAGAACCGCGTCGGACACATGCTCCGGGGCGACTTTCAGCTGACCGGAAATGTGGTACTGCACCAGCTCCCGGAAAAAGGTGTCCTTCTTGTCCGCCAGCAGATAGTCGAAGCGGATGCCGCTGCGGACGAACACCTTTTTGACGCCGGGGAGTTTCCGCAGCTTGCGCAGCAGAGCAACATAGTCCGAATGGTCGGCGTTCATATTTTTGCAGGGGGTGGGGTACAGGCACTGCCGCCCGCCGCAGGCACCCTTACTCAGCTGCTTTTCACAGGCCGGGTGGCGGAAATTTGCGGTGGGGCCGCCGACGTCGTGGATGTAGCCCTTGAAATCCCTGTCCTTCACCATGATTTCCGCTTCCCGGAGGATGGATTCGTGGCTTCGGGTCTGGACGATCCGCCCCTGATGGAAGGTCAGGGCGCAGAAGGAGCAGGCACCGAAGCACCCCCGGTTGGAAACCAGGCTGAACCTGACCTCTTCGATGGCGGGGACGCCTCCCGCCTTTTCATAGCTGGGATGGTAGGTGCGCATGTAGGGAAGGTCATACACCGCGTCCATTTCGGCCGTGGTCAGGGGCTTCTGGGGCGGATTCTGCACTACGAAGAAATTGTCGTAAGGCTCCGCCAGCCGCTTGGCGGTGAAGGGGTCGCAGTTGGCGTACTGGATTTTGAAGCTCTCGGCGTATCTGCGCCGGTCGGCCTTGATCTCGGCGAAGGAGGGCAGGGTGATAGTGGGCAGACTGTCATCCGGCGCTTTGGTTTTGAACACCGTGCCGTCGATGTAGGTGATGTCTTTCACGTCCAGCCCGGAATTCAGGGCGTCGGCCGCCTCCACGATGGTCTTTTCCCCCATGCCGTACATGAGCAGGTCGGCCTGACTGTCAAGCAGTATGGAGCGCTTCATGGTGTCCGACCAGTAATCGTAATGCCCCAGCCGGCGCAGACTCGCCTCAATGCCGCCGATGAGGATGGGAACGTCCTTGTAGGTCTGGCGGATAAGGTTGCAGTAGACCGTAGTGGCGTAGTCGGGGCGCTTGCCCATGACGCCGCCGGGGGTGAAGGCGTCGGCTTTCCGGTGGTGCTTGGTGACGGAATAGTGGTTGACCATGGAGTCCATATTGCCGCCGGAGACCAGAAACCCCAGCCGGGGACGGCCGAAAACGTCGATGGATTTGGGATTTTTCCAATCCGGCTGGGAGATGATGCCCACATTGTAGCCGTGGCTTTCCAGAACCCGGCTGATGATGGCGTGGCCGAAGGATGGGTGATCGACGTAGGCGTCGCCGATGATGTACACAAAATCGCAGGCGTCCCACCCGCGGTCAAGCATTTCCCGTCTGGTAATGGGCAGAAATTCCATATACTGCCTCCTAGTAGTTCCTTTTTCTACAGTATAGCAGACTTTTGGGAGAAAGGGAAGTGGAAAAACTGTCCCGGCATAAATCCTGAACGGCGTGGCCGAAGCCACGCCGTTCAGGATTTCTTTTCTACCTTCCGCTTGACACCGTCGGTGCCGATGATGTAGGTGTTTTCCAGCTGACCTACCAGATTGGCCTTAACGGAATCGATGTAGATTCGCCGCAGCTTGTCCCGCTCTGTCAGTTCCTCGGGGGTCAGACCCTCGGCTTTTGCTTTCTTTGCCAGAACGTTGATTCTGGCGATCACTTCGTCCATTTTCATGTTTTTTGTAAAACCTCACACATACCGGTGGATGACCACCGAAATTCTGTCCTTTTTTGTCCGGCCGTTGATGGCCGCAAGCTTGATTTTTCCCAGCCCCCGGACGGAGATTTTCGCGCCCTCCGGGACGGACTTGTCCGGTTTTTCACAGGGAAGACCGTCAATGGCGGCTTTTCCGGCGGTCACGTACTGGGCGGCGAGACTCCGCCCGATGCGAAAGCCGGAGGATACGACGCTGTCCAGCCGTAACGACGCCAGCGTGTCCCGGATCTCCTTGATTTCCGGCTCGGGGATGTGGACGCCCGAAAGGGGAATTTGGCTCAAATGCAGCTTCGTCCGTCCGGCGGAGGTGAAGGTCTGCAATAAATAGGGGGCAATCTCCGCCGTGACGAAAAAGTCGCAGCTGCCCTTGTCCACGCAGATGTCGCCCACCGTCTCCCGGCCGATGCCCGCGCCCATCAGCGCCCCCAGAAAGTCCCGGTGGCTTGGGCTGTCCCCCTGAAAGAACGCGGCGCGCAGACACACGCAGGGGCTGTCTTCGCCGTAGAGACTGGCTTCGTCCAGATAGTCCGGCAGAAAAATCAGCATTTTTCGTTCCGCGTCCTCGTAGCCGCCGAAGGCGTGCAGACTTTCCTGCTCGCCGAAGAGAAATTTTGCCATTTCCAGCTCCCGGGGGGAGAGAAAGCAGGTGGCGGCGGGGATATTCTTCCGCATTCCCGCGTTCATTTTGTCCCAGAGCTTCGCCAGAAGCAGCCGATCCTCGGCGGACTGGGCGATTTTTTCAATGTTGCTTCGTTCCATGCGATCACCAATGGTACTATACCACAACTTTTGCCATGTGGAAAGAAGTTTTTCTTGTATGACGGCGGCGGGTAGAGTATAATAGGGAAAAAGGAACGCTTTTCGGCGGAAAGGAATCGGACATGGTGACAGGAATCATCGGCGCGGGGGCGTCGGGAATGGCGGCGGCGCTGGCTGCGGCGGAAAACGAAAGCGGGCAGGTCGTCCTCATGGAGCGGCAGGCGAGAGTGGGGCGCAAGCTTCAGGCCACCGGCAACGGGCGCTGCAATTTATCCAATCTCCACGGGACATCCGGCGGCTACCACGGGGAAAATCCGGGGTTTGCCGACTATGCGCTGAGGCAGTTTCCACCCACGGCGGCGCTGGAATGGTTCCGGAGTCTGGGGCTTCTTACCGTGGCGGAGGATTCCGGGCGGGTGTACCCCTATTCCGATCAGGCAAATTCCGTGGTGGATGTGCTGCGGTTTGCTCTGGAAAAGCCGAATATCACGGTAAAGCTGGGATTTGAAGCGGAAAAAGTGAAGAAAACGGCTTCCGGCTTCCGCGTTGTCTCCGGGGACGAGACGGTGGAGTGCGACAGGCTCATCGTTGCCTGCGGCGGTCTCGCGGGGACAAAGCTGGGGGGCAGCATGTCCGGCTATCAAATTCTGCGGAGCTTTGGCCACAGCTGCACCCGGCTTCGTCCGGCGCTGGTGCAGCTGAAAAGCAGCTGGAACGCGGTTACGAGCCTGAAAGGCGTCCGTGCCAACTGCCATGCGGTCATTCTACACGACGGAAAGCGGTTTTCCGAAAGCACGGGGGAGCTGCAATTTACCCAGTACGGTCTCAGTGGGCCGGTGATTTTCGAGGTGTCCCGGGATGCGTGTCAGGGCGGCGGCGAGTGGCTTTGCCGGTTGGATTTTTTGCCGAATATGGCGGAGAACGCCCTGATATCTGAGCTAAAACGGCGCAGAACGACCAGTCTTCCCGTCTCGGAGCTGTTCACGGGAATCCTCCACAACCGCCTTGGCCGGGTGCTGACCCAGACGGCGGGGATTTCCGCGGGCGGGGCGGTTTCCGACCTTTCCGACGAGGAGCTGCGTCAGGCCGCCCACGGGGCGAAGGCGCTGAGCGTACATCTGACCGAACCTATGGGCATGGACAGCGCACAGGTGACGGCGGGGGGGATCTTCACGTCGGAATTTGATGAAACGACCATGGAAAGCCGCCTCGTTCCGGGGCTTTACGCCTGCGGAGAGGTCTTAGACATTGACGGCGACTGCGGCGGCTATAATTTACAGTGGGCGTGGAGCTCCGGCCGTCTGGCCGGACAGAGCGCCGGGAGGAACGACACATGATCCGTTTGAGCGATATTTCCCTGCCGCCGGAACACAGCGCCCACCAGCTTCCCTTTGAGGCGGCGCGGATGCTGCGGATTCCCAATTCCCAAATCCGGGGCGTGCGGATCGTCCGGCGGAGTGTGGACGCCCGGAAAAAGCCCAACGTGCGTATTATTTACACCATCGACGTGACGGTGGATGGCAGCGAAAAGAAAATTCTGAAACAAAGCGGCTGCAAGCGGGCATCCATCGTCCCGGCGACGCGGTACAAGCCGCCCAAATCCGCCAAAGCGCCGGAGAAACGCCCGGTGGTGGTGGGCTTCGGCCCCGGTGGAATGTTTGCCGCGCTGATTCTGGCGCTGGCGGGCTGGAAGCCGCTGGTGCTGGAACGGGGAGAGGACGCCGCGTCCCGCCATGCCAAGGTGGAAAAATTCTTCCAAACGGGCGAGCTGGACACGAAAAGCAACGTCCAGTTCGGCGAGGGCGGCGCGGGAACGTTTTCCGACGGCAAGCTGAACACCGGGGTCAACAACCCCAGAATCGGCTGGATTCTGGAACAGTTCGTGGCGGCTGGGGCAAGGGAGGATATTCTCTATGACGCCAAGCCCCACGTAGGCACCGACGTGCTGCTGACCGTGGTGCAGAATCTGCGCAAACGCATCATCTCTCTGGGCGGCGAGGTGCGGTTCAACACGCAGGTCACCGGCCTGTGTACGGAGAACGGACGCCTGACCGGGCTGAAAATCGCCGACGGGACGGTCATTCCCTGCGACCGGGCGGTGCTGGCCATCGGACACAGCGCCCGGGACACCTTTGAAATGCTGGACGCTTCCGGCGTTCCCATGGAGCCGAAGCCCTTCGCCATGGGCGTGCGCATCGAGCAAAAGCAGCGGGACATCGACATTGCCCAGTACGGCGGCGAAAATCCCGCCCTGCCCCCGGCGGATTATAAGCTGGTGGAGCATCTGGATGGGGAGACGGTGTATACCTTCTGCATGTGTCCGGGCGGATATGTGGTGGCGGCGGCCAGCGAGGAAGGCCGGGTGGTCACCAACGGCATGAGCTATGCCGACCGGGACGGAGAAAACGCCAACGCGGCACTGCTGGTGACGGTGAATCCCGCTGATTTCCCCTACGAGGGCAACCTCGGCGGAATGCGCTGGCAGCGGGAGATCGAGGGAAACGCCTACCGCGTCAGCGGCAGCTACCGCGCCCCGGCGCAAAGAGTGGGGGATTTCCTCGCCGGAAGACCCAGCGACCGGCCGGGACGGGTAACGCCGACTTACCGTCCGGGGGTGACCTGGTGCGACCTGCGCGACGTGCTTCCCGGGAAAATCGCCGACGCCATTGCCCTGGCGCTGCCCCGGCTGGACGGGAAGCTGAAAGGCTTTGCAGACCCGGACGCGGTGATGACCGCGCCGGAGACCCGCAGTTCTTCCCCGGTGCGAATTATTCGGGATTCCTCCCGGCAGTCTTCCCTTCGGGGGCTGTACCCCACGGGAGAGGGCGCGGGCTACGCCGGGGGCATCATGTCCGCGGCCATCGACGGCATTATGACGGCGGAGACAATCATTATGGAGGAAAACTATGAACGAGAAACAGATCAACAAATGGCTCCGTAAGCGTTTCAGCCCCGTTGGCTGGACGCTGGTGGGATACTATGTCCTGATGAACATTCTGGTTTCCGTGGCGATGCTGCGGGATGTGATCGCGGGATACCTGAATGCTTTCATAGAGGGAAACGATCAGTATGTCCCGGACGTGTCCGCTCTGACCGGAAACGCATGGGGGTACATCGCCGCCGTGGCCGTCGCTCTGGTGATCCTGTATGCATGGAAGGGCAGAGAATTCTGGGGCGGGGAAGTGCTGAGACGGGAAAAATCCATGAAACCGGGAACTTTGCTGTGCATGGTGTGCCTGTGCGCCGGAACGCAGATGGTAAATTTTGTCTGGATCAATCTTCTTGAGCTGGTGATGAACTGCTTCGGCCGGTCTGCCACCGGGACGCTGGACGCCGTTTCCGGCAGCTCGGACACTGTCAGCATGTTCCTGTACGCATCGTTTCTGGCGCCCATTTCGGAGGAGCTGATCTTCCGGGGCTTCGTCCTGCGGTCACTGCGGCCTTACGGCAAGCGGTTTGCCATCTTGGGTTCCGCGTTCCTGTTCGGGCTGTTCCACGGGAACCTGCTGCAAACGCCCTACGCGTTTCTGGTGGGACTGGTGCTGGGATATGTGGCGGTGGAGTATTCCGTCGGCTGGTCCATGGTGCTCCATATCTTCAACAATCTGGTGCTGGCAGACCTTCTGAGCCGTCTGACGGCAAATCTTCCGGAAGTGGCGGCGTCGGTGATCGAGCTGACGATTTTCACCGGATTTTTCGCGGCGGCGGTGGCAATTCTGATCGCCAACCGTGCCCGTGTCCGGGCGTACATCCAGAGCGAGTGGATCGACCGCCGGTGCCTGAAATGCTTCTTTTTCAGTGCCGGTGTGATCGTTCTGACGGTTCTGATGGTAATAAACATGATGATAGCGCTGTCCGCATAATGCGGACAGCGCTATCGTCTTGGTTGACCAAAGTTAACCCCCAGCTATGCCGGGGGCAAAAGAATAGCTTCCAGCGAGGAGTAAAGCAGACAGAGAAAAAACTCCCCATTATAGCGGAAGTGGTTTGCCGACCACACAACTACGATAATGAGGAGGTCTCTCTCGTGAAAGAAGCGCAGGCTCGACCGTCGGAAATGCTTGATGATATCCTGATGCCAAAACCCAGACTGCTGAGAGAAAAAGCATAAAAAATTCGGACACAGTTTTGCGGCTGTACGGGTTGAATTTGTTATTGACGGAAAAATGACGGGATAAAATCCATGGCCGAAAGAGCTGCGTAACTTTTTACACAAGAAAACCGCCGCTTTCTCATAAAAGCGGCGGTTTTCTGGAGCTAGTGACCTGACTCGAACAGGCGACCTTCTCATTACGAGTGAGATGCACTACCGACTGTGCTACACTAGCATTTCTTTAGCCAACTCATTATATCCGGAATTGGCGGAAATGTCAACTGCTTTTTCAGGCAAACCACCGATTTCCGCGGCGTAGGTGGGGAACGGCGCTGACAAATCGCCCCGTTTTATGCGACACGACATTGCTTTCCGGCAAGAAGGGTGTTATAATGACGCCGTTATGAGGTGAGCGTATGAAAAAACTTCTCAAATATCTGAAGGGCTATGAAAAAGAATGTGTCCTTGGGCCGCTGTTCAAGCTGCTGGAGGCCACGTTTGAGCTGCTGGTGCCGCTGGTTGTGGCCAGTATCGTGGATAAGGGCATCGGCAGCGGCGACCGGGGCTACATTGTGAAAATGTGCGCCGTCATGATCGGACTGGGCGTCGTGGGGCTTGCCAGCTCGGTGACGGCACAGTATTTTTCTGCCGTGGCGGCGGTGGGCTTTTCCACACGGCTGCGGCATACGGTGCTGGAGCATATTCTGAACTTAAGCTACAGTCAGGTCGATAAGCTGGGCGCATCCACCATGATCACCCGGATGACCTCCGACATCAATCAGGTGCAGAACGGCGTGAACCTGACGCTGCGGCTGCTGCTGCGCTCGCCATTTGTGGTGTTCGGCGCCATGGTCATGGCTTTTACCATCGATTTTCAGGCGGCGCTGGTGTTCGCCGGGGTCATTCCGGTGCTGTGCATCATCGTTTTCGGCATTATGCTGATCACCATGCCCATGTACAGGCGGGTGCAGGCGTCCCTTGACAGCGTGACCTCCGCGTCCCGGCAGAATCTGACGGGCGTTCGGGTGCTGCGGGCTTTCTGCAAGGAGGACGCGGAGGTTACGTCCTTTGAGGAAAAAACGGAGGACATGACCCGCAAGCAGCTGTCCGCAGGACGGATTTCCGCCCTGATGAACCCTGTGACCTACGTGGTCATCAATCTGGCGGTGGTGCTGCTGGTGCATGTGGGTGCGCTGAAGGTGGAAAGCGGCGTGCTGACACAGGGACTGGTCATTGCCCTCTACAATTATATGTCCCAGATTCTGGTGGAGCTGATCAAGATGGCAAACCTGATCATCACCATCACCAAGGCCGTCGCCTGCGGGAACCGGGTGGCGTCTGTGCTGGATTTGGAGCCGGGTCAGGAAAACGGCACCCGCACGGCTGCGGATCTGAAGGGACAGGTGGAATTTCAGGATGTGACCGCCCGGTATGACGGCGCGGGAAATCCCTCTCTGGAGCACATTACCTTCACCGCCCGGCCGGGGCAGACCATCGGCATCATCGGCGGCACCGGTTCCGGCAAGACGACGCTGGTGAATCTGATTCCAAGGCTCTATGACGCGGCTGGAGGAAAGGTGCTGCTGGACGGCGTGGAGTCGGCGGCGTATGACCTGACGTCCCTGCGGCAGGCCATTGGCGTTGTTCCCCAGAAAGCGGTGCTGTTCAAGGGCACCATCCGGCAGAATCTGCTCTGGGGCAACGCCAGCGCCACAGACAGTGATCTGTGGGAAGCGCTGACCGTTGCACAGGCGAAAGAAGTGGTCGAGGGCAAGGAAAACGGACTGGACGCACCCGTGGAACAGGGGGGCGTCAACTTCTCCGGCGGTCAGCGCCAGCGTCTCACCATTGCCCGTGCTCTGGTGCGGAAGCCCCGCATTCTGATTCTGGACGACAGCGCGTCCGCGCTGGACTATGCTACCGACGCGGGTCTTCGTATGGCCATCCGCAGAATGGAAAATCCGCCCACGACCTTTATTGTCTCCCAGAGAGCGGCGTCCGTGCGGTATGCGGATGAAATTCTTGTGCTGGACGACGGCGTTCTGGCGGGCAAGGGTACCCACGATGAGCTTCTGGAATCCTGCCCGGTTTATCAGGAGATATACTATTCCCAGTTCCCCAAGGAGGCGGTGCAAAATGGCTAATCAGATGGCGATCCTGCGGAAGGTACTGCGCCGCATCCGGCGCTATTGGGTGGGGCTGGTCGCGTCGCTGCTGCTGGCGACGCTGTACGTGGTCATGAGTTTATATATTCCCATTCTGGTGGGAAATGCCATTGACTGCATTATCGATGCCGGACGGGTGGATTTTACCGCCATGTGGGGCTATCTGCGCAACGTGGCGATTTGCGCCGCCGTGGCGGCGCTGGCACAGTGGCTCATGAATCAGATCAACAACCACATGACCTACGGCGTTACCCGGGACATCCGGAACGAAGCCTTCCGGCATATTCAGGTGCTTCCCCTTTCCTATCTTGATAAACAGCCTCAGGGCGATGTGGTCAGCCGGGTGACGGCTGACGTGGACACCTTCGCTGACGGACTGCTCATGGGTTTTACCCAGCTGTTTACCGGCGTGATGACCATTCTGGGAACGCTTGTTTTCATGGTTCGCATTCACTGGGGCATTGCCCTGGTGGTGGTCTGCATTACGCCGCTGTCGCTGCTGGTGGCGAATTTCATTGCGACACGGACGTATTCCATGTTCAAGCTCCAGTCCGTTACCCGGGGCGAGCAGACCGGCCTGATCGACGAGACCATCGGCAATATCAAGGTGGTGCAGGCCTTCGGCCATGAGAAGGCGTCCATGGAGCAGTTCGACGAGATCAACGGACGGCTGCAAAAGGCGTCTCTGCGGGCGATTTTCTTCTCGTCTCTGGTGAACCCCAGTACCCGGTTCGTCAACTCCGTGGTGTATGCGGGCGTGGGCCTGAGCGGTGCGCTGATCGCCATTTCCGGCGGCATCACCGTGGGCAACCTCACCAGCTTCCTGAACTACGCCAACCAGTACACCAAGCCCTTCAACGAGATCTCCGGCGTGGTGACGGAGCTGCAGAACGCGTTGGCCTGCGCGGGACGGGTGTTCGAGCTGATCGAAGCCCCGGCACGCACCCCGGAGCCGGAGCATCCGGAACGTCCGGAAAAGGTGGAGGGCGCAGTGGAGATCAAGGACCTTCGCTTCTCTTACACGCCGGACAAGCCCCTGATCGGGGACTTCAACCTGTCCGTCAAGCCCGGCCAGCGGGTGGCCATCGTCGGCCCCACGGGCTGCGGAAAGACTACCTTTATCAACCTTCTCATGCGGTTTTACGACCCGGACGGGGGCGAAATCCTTCTCGACGGGGTAAACACCCAGAAAATGAACCGTGGCGAGCTGCGCAGAAGCGTGGGCATGGTGCTTCAGGACACATGGCTGAAAGCAGGGACGATCCGGGAGAACATCGCCATGGGCAAGCCGGAGGCGACTGAGGAAGAAATCATCGCCGCCGCGAAGCAGGCGCACGCCCACAGCTTCATCATGCGTCTGCCTCAGGGGTATGATACCGTTATCGGCGAGTCCGGCGGCAGCCTTTCTCAGGGACAGAAGCAGCTGCTGTGCATTGCCCGGGTGATGCTGTGCCTGCCGCCCATGCTGTTTCTGGACGAGGCGACTTCCTCCATCGATACCCGGACGGAGATCAAGATTCAGAAGGCGTTCGACACCATGATGCGCGGGCGCACCAGCTTTATCGTCGCCCACCGCCTGTCCACCATCCGGGAAGCGGACAGAATTCTCGTCATGCGGGACGGCCACATCGTGGAGCAGGGCAAGCACGAGGAACTGCTTGCCAAGAACGGCTTCTATGCCAAATTGTATCAGAGCCAGTTTGCACATTGACAAAACGCAAAACGTGCCGGAGAGGAAGCTCCGGCACATTTTTATGTAAGCATCAGGCGACCTTCTGCTTTTTCGCAAAGTGAATGATCAGCCCCAGAACAAGACCCACAAAGGCGGGGAGAACCCAGCCCAGACTGATGTCGAAGAAGGGGAGAATCTTCTCCGCAAGGCCGACCGCGCCGTCCAGATGAAGGGCGGTTTTCAGATTCGCGGGCAGCGCCTTGGCAAGATCGAACAGGGCGGCGATGCAGGTGAAGGCCGTGACGCTGACGTAGACAGCCCGGTCGTGATGGAACAGATTCCCGAACAGTGCCAGCAGAATCAGGGTGATCGCCAGCGGGTACAGGAACAGCAGCAGCGGCAGGGAATAGCTGATGATCTTGGACAGACCGAAATTGGAGATCAGGAAAGAAAGCACGGTAAATATCACCGCCCAGGCGCGGTAGGAAAGTCCCTTGGGGAACATGCGGGAGAAAGCGTCCGAGCAGCTGGTGACGAGACCAATGGCGGTTTTCAGGCAGGCGCAGGTGATGGTGACTGCCAGAACGAGACTGCCCGCCCGTCCCAGGTAGTGGCCGGAGATCTGCGCCAGGGCGATGCCACCGTTTTCGGAGGTCTCAAACAGACCTCTGGACTGGGTGCCCATGAGAATGGTGGTGACGTAGATCACGATCATGGGGATGCTGGTGAGCAGGCCGGAGGACAGAACATCCTTTGCCACGTCGGAATCGTCGGTAACGCCCATGGAGCGGATGATGTCGATGACCACGATGCCGAAGGCCAGACCGGCAATGGCGTCCATGGTGTTATAGCCCTCAATGAAGCCCAGAGAAAGCGCCCCGGTCTGATAACCGGCGGCAGGCTCCACGTCGGAAACGGAGGTGGAGGGATTGATCAGCGCCGTCACCACCAGAATGGCGAGGAAGACCAGAAAGATGGGGGTGATGACCTTACCAATCCAGACGGTGATCTCGCCGGGGCGCAGGGACAAAATCAGCACGATGGCGAAGAAGATCACGGAGAAGATCAGCAGCGCAATGGACTCGGATGCGCCAGCGCTCAGCATAGGCGCGACGCCTACGGTGAAAGAGGTGGTCGCGCATCTGGGGATGGCAAAGCCGGGGCCGATGGTCAGGTAGAGCAGGCAGGAGAAGACGTAGCCGTAGCCCTTGCCGACCTTGTTGGACAGTTGCTGCAAGCCGTCGGAGTGGGTGTTGCCGATGGCGGCTACGCCCATGATCGGAATACCGACGGCCGTGATGATAAAGCCGATCATGGCGGGAAGGACGTTCCGTCCGGCCAGCTGACCGAGGTGAACGGGGAAGATCAGGTTGCCGGCACCGAAGAACATGCCGAACAGCGTTCCGGCCACCAGAATCTTCTGCTTGAATGTAAGATGTTTTTTCATTTTTTCTGCCTCCTTCTGTTTGCCGATATTTTATCACCCCTCTTGCATTCTGAGAAGTCCATGTTTATAATAGGGGTATTAGAAAATGTAATAGATATGAAATGGAGTGCGGCATATGGACAGCAAGAAACTGGAAATTCTTATGACGGCAATCGATCTTGGCAGCTTCACCAAAGCGTCGGAGGTGGTGGGCTACACCCAGTCAGGACTGACCCACATGATGGACGCGCTGGAACGGGAGGTGGGCTTTTCCCTGTTGCAGCGCGACCACAACGGCATCCAGCTCAGTCCTCAGGGGCGGCAGCTCATGCCCGCCATCCGGGAGTTTTTGCAGGCCAATGCCAACCTGGAAAACCAGATCAACGCCATTTCCGAGCAGAAAAAGGAGGTCATCCGCATTGCGGCCTACGCCAGCATCGCCATGCACTGGATGCCGGAGCTGCTTTACCGCTACAAGCGCGTCTGCCCGGATGTCAGCGTGGATCTCCGGATGGTGGATAATGCGCTGGAGCCCTACGAGCTGCTGGAAAGCGGCCAGACCGACGTGATCTTCGCCAGCCGACAGAACTACAGCTTCTGCGACTGGACGCCCCTGTACAATGAAAAAATGTATGCGATCCTCCCCAAGGACTACCCCCTCAACGGCCGCACAACCTTCCCGCTGGAGGAATTTTCCGGGCAGGAATTTCTGATGCCCTACGGCCGGTTCGATATCGACGTCGGCGCGGCGTTCCGGAAATACGGCGTCGAGCCCATCATCCGCCCCTGCTATGTGGACGACGAGACCGTCATCCGCATGGTCGGCAAGGGGCTCGGCATCTCGATGATGGCGGAGATGATGATCCGCGGCAAGCTCACGGGCGTCAAGACCCTGCCGGTCCGCCCCTGCGTCAGCCGCGAGCTCGGCATGGGCCTGCACCCCCGCGAGCAGCTCCCCCCCGGCATCTCCCGCCTCCGCGAATGCGTGCTGGAGTACATCGGGGAGCTGTGAAAGCCGGAGCGGAGAATCCAGCCCCAATGGCGTGTGAACCCTTATAAAAAATGGAGTGCGGTCTGCTGCACAGACCGCACTCCGCCAAAAAGAGAAGACACGCATAAGCGTGTCTTCTCTTTTTGTGCTTTCACTACACTATAGATGAACTCTGGAAATTGCCGATGCGGAGCATTTTTATAAAAAATGATGGTATGGCGCTCTATAG
>ERZ827528.2609-NODE-2609-length-16177-cov-4.464334_pt1 | contig 16177 bp, 10 predicted proteins | sample MGYA00519768_ERZ827528 | MGnify/ENA primary metagenome ERZ827528 (study PRJEB31778, sample SAMEA3449343) | human gut metagenome | biome: human gut; feature: human-associated habitat; material: faeces | place: United Kingdom | collected 2010/2012 ...
TTTCTGTGTCAGGGCGGGGACGGGGAGTGTATGCGCACGCGATTGATGAAATTATCTGAGAAGGAGAAGACGAAATGAATATGTCGTTTCCAAGCCGTGAGCAGGTGGCGTCTATCCGGAAGAATTATCCACTCGGCACACGCGTTATGCTGTCCAAAGGCATGATCTCAACGGTATTAAAGACAAAACCGTGGGCAACGGTCAGCACGGGACTGCCCGCTGGGCTACCCGGCAGGAGGTGAAACGCACCTACCACCATGTTCCATACACGCCGAACCAATGGAGGCAGGCCGCAAAAGAGGGAAAACAGCCCACAGCCAGTGGAAAGCCGCTGCCTCAGGGCATCGTTCTGGGCTGTCAGGGCGGCAGAAAAACAACGGCGCTGGTGGACTTGGATGACGTCCATGTGCTGATGATCGGCGCGTCCGGCGTGGGCAAAACCGCCTATTTCCTGTACCCCAATCTGGAATACGCCTGTGCCAGCGGCATGAGCTTTCTGGCGCTGGACACCAAGCATGTAATAAGTATGTGGATACCAATAATGTTCTGAAAACGGAGTGCATCTACTGCCACAAACCAAAGTCGATCCAAGAAGCGAATGAACTGATTGACAGGTATATTTACCTCTATAATCACGAGCGCATCCAAACAAAAACGGGAGTGGCGCCGCTGTCGCTGCGCCACTCCGCTTAAAACTCAATATCCTACATGGAGGCTTTTTGTACTGTCTGCACAATCTGGGGCGTTTCAATCATTTGCCGGGGGGCGGATGGTTAGAGATGCGCGTAATAATGACAGAAGTGGCTGTCGGAGTTTCCAGCGTAGCTTTCCCGGAACAGCGCTTTCGCTCTTTCCCGGTCGCCTTCGTAGAGCTTTACCAGACCCAGCAGGTACTGGTAGTAAGCCCGACGGGCAATGGCGGGGTCCTGTGCAAAGGAGATGAAGAAAGGCGTGGTGGAGAAGAAGCCATTGTCTTTCCGGTCGAGGTTGAAGCTCCAGTCCCGCTTGGCGCGGGCCATGATGTTCCATGCCTTTTGCTGCAGGCCGAGGGCTTCGGCGCAGAGCGCCTGATAGTAGGGCAGCTCCCGCAGGTGCATGTTGCTGAAGAACTCAACTTCGATATCCAGAATCATCCGGTAAATGGACTGGGCATCCTCTTTCTTCCCCATATGCTCCAGACACTCGGCCATATGGAACTGATAGGGGACGTACTTGCAGCGGTTCCAGATGCCGGAGCCGAGGCTCTTGGGCAGGGTAAGCGCCTTTTCCAGCAGCTCGTAACAGCCTGCCCAGTCACCGGCGGCTTTCTTTGCCATGCCCAGCTGGAACCATGCGTACATATACTGATCCGCAATGGCGTGTTCGCCGCCTTCGCAGGCCACGAACACATGGCTCAGCAGAAGCTGCAATGCCTTTTCCGGCTGGAAATTCTGGTTGTAAGCCTTCGCCAGCTCCACAAACAGGTCGTCCCGGCGGAAGTTGCTGGCGTGTGGTTCCAGCAGCGCGATTTTTTCCGCGGCGGGCGCACCCATCAAATCCATCAGAATCGCGGATTCATACAGCACCTGCTGCGAGCAGTTGAGGCTGCGGGCTTTCTCCATCAGCTTCACGGCCTCGTCCTTCCGGTTCAGATGGGTGAAGCAGGCGATGGCCAGAGAGCGGTAGGTCATGTAATTTCCCGGCTCCGCTTCCGTGCTTTCCACAAAAAGCTTGGCCGCGGCTTCGTACTGGCGCTTATCATACAGCAGGCAGCCCAGCAGGAAGGGGGCTTTCACGGCATTTTGTTCCCGTGCAAAGGTCAGGACCCGAATCTCGGCCAGACGGGCGGGGTAGGTGTCCCTGATTTCGGCAGCATCTGCCAGACGGAGGGTTTCTTCATAGTCCATGCCATGCTTGCGGCGCAGGTACGCCAGAGTATACAGGGTCATGGTGGTGTGGGTGTGGTACTTGCCGAACTGTTCCAGCAGTCTGGCGGCAAGGGCATACTGTCCCATGGATTCCAGATCGAAAACCATATCCAGCACAGTCTGGTCGGGGGCGGAATCCAGCTTGGTGAAGAAGTGCGCTTCCTCCACGCCGCCCAGCCAGCGAACCAGATTGTTCATGCGATCCTCGGCCATGACACGGTCGAGAACATCCTGAGCCGCTTTTTTGTTCCCCAAATCCCGGTAGGCCAGAGCCATGACCACCGGCGCCAGCGGATGCTGGGCATCCCGGCTCAGAGCCAGCCGGGCGTGAGCCAGGGCGGTTTCCGCGTCGCCCTGCTTCAGGGCAATACAGGCGGCTCGCACCATGGCTTTGGCAACGGCACTGCCGTTCCATGCGGCCTTGCGGTACTGATCGTAGGCTTCCGTGGTGCGCTCCTGTTCTTCCAGAATCAGACCCAGAAGATAGTATGGGTCGCCGGACTGGGTGTGCATATTAAATTTTGTCAGGGAATCAAGACCCTTCCGGGCATAGCGTTCCGCCTCGGACAGACGCCCCATCTGGCAGCAGTATTTTGCCATGCCCAGCAGGCAGTCTGCATGGTAGGGGTCGCGCTTCAATCCTTCTAGCCAGTAGGCGTCCGGCATGACAGCCGGGTCACGGTATTGCTCCACATGGACACCGGCGAGATACAGCTCGTCAGCACTGCGAACCTCGGATGCCAGCGGCATGGGATCTTTGACGGGCGGCTTTTTCAGGTTATCCGGCTTTTCCTCCCGGTAACAGGCAATCGTTTTTCCGCCGACGGTGACGGAAATGGCAACGCAGCCCTCAGGGCGGGCCCAAGAGAGCATAACGGGAGATGCCGCGTTCAGCGTCACCTGCTCAGACAGGATGGTCTTATTGCCGCAGGCGATCTCAACATGGGCGTCACCAAAGGTTTCCGTGGCCTGAATCCAGACATGCTCCGCTTGCAGCGACAGGGCGCATTTCAGGTTCGCGTAGTCCGGCGTGCCGATCTTCTGAATGGGATACCAGTACTGGGAAAATCCCTTGGTCTCGTAGGGTTCCAGCCATGCAAAATTGGGCTGGTTGTCGGTGTAGGAGCCTGCCATCAGCTCAGCATACTGGCCGTCGGTATCGGTCAGAGTATTCTCCCATGTCTTGGACAGCTGATTGTACGCCCAAGTGAACATCTTTTTGCCGGGGGAGACGTGGTGGTCGCCGATGTGGACGACGCCGCAGTCTAAGCCATGGTCATAGCCGCCGAAGAAATCATACTGGGAAGCACAGGCAAAATAGGAGGTGGCATCCTTTGTGTTCTTGTGCCAGGAGATGTCCCGGGCGGTGGCCATATCGATGCCGTTGAAGGTGGCGTCCCCGGCAATGGGGTAGGAGATCCGGGAGTCCAGATAATGGAAATTCACATAGGTGACGTCTTTGGGGAAGAAGATCTGGTAGCTTTCGTTCACGGGAACTGCGGCGTTTTCCCACCACAGGAAGCTCTTTGTCACGGGGGTGCGGTTGCACAGCTTCACGCGGGTTTCCAGATAAGCACAGCCGGGGCGCAGGACGATGCCCACCATGCCCTTCATCCGGTCGATGGGGTCGTGCTCGGACAGCCAGCAGATGACGCTGCCGTCGCCGCATTCCTCCGTTTCAAAGTCGCAGGGCAGGAAGCCGGAAGGCCGGTGATGATAAGGCCAGTTAAACTCCACGCCGCCGGAGATCCAGGAACCAAGCGCCCCGATGAGACCGGGCTTGATGACATGCTGGCGGTAGAAGAAATCGTAATCGGTGACCTTGTCCCGTGCGGCAAAGATCCGGCCGCCGATCTCCGGCAGAACCAGCACGTCCAGATACTCGTTTTCCAGATGGACGACGGTGTAGCTGCGCTCGATTTTCCGTTCCCGGTTTACTTCCAGAACGACCTTGTTGGGATAGGGGCGGCCGGTGGAACGCTGGTGAACCCGATGCTCGGAAAACAGCGGCATTTCTTCCTTCCCCGGCTCCGGGTAGGTGGGGAGCATAAGCTGTTCAATGCGGATGGATGCGTTGGACATGGGAATCCTCCTTTTATGTTATACATGACAGTTTTGGGTCATTCATTACTACCATGATACTGCATATTCCACAAATAGAGAAGTCCAAAATCCGGAAAATTCTACAGCGTTTTTTAGACGAACCCCCCGGATTGACTTATTTGTGAAAACTGTGCTATCATAGGGGAAAACCAAAAGGAGGTCTCAGCGATGGTATATCTGATGGTGGAGCAGCAGTTTGCGAAATACCCATGGTGTCAGCGCACCATCCGGGGTATCTTCGAGGAAGTGCGGAAGCGCCGCATCCATATTCAGGAGGTCAGCGAGCTTCCCGGTGGGGCGGAGGAGCGCTCCTGCGTGCTTCTGGTAGGCGCTTCCGAAGAATGGATCAATCAGACTGCCCGCGGGGCAGGCAGTCTGGGGCTTCATCCCATTGTCCTGTCCAACCGGGAGACCAATTCCTCCGGGCTCAGTGTCAGCTCTGTGAAGATGGACATTCACAGCTCCATGGAACTGGCGGTGGACTATCTGAGGACGCTGGGCAGGGAAAGACTGGCGCTGTTCGGGGTCAATCCCAGCGCGTCCTCTGACCTCTGGCGTGCCAGGCGCTTTGGGGAGCTGACCGGGCGGGAAGGGGATGTTTTCTTTCTGGGTTCCTCCGTCAACGAGATTTTTGACCAGTTTTACGAAAAAATCCACCGCTACGATGGGGTGATCTGCGCCAGCGACTACGCTGCCGTCAGTCTGGTGGGCAGGCTTCGGGAAAAGAACTACGCCATCCCGGAGAAGCTTTATGTTGTCGGTTATGGGGATATGTTCCTGTCCAGACTGTTCCGGCCGTCCATTACGTCCATTTCCGACGACTATGAGAGCTTTGGAAAGGCGGCGCTGGCCATCTGCGCCATGATGGAGAAGAACGACGCGTTCTCGGTCGTCAGCGTGAAGCTCAAGAGCCGTCTGCATATCCGGGAGACGACGGAAAATAGACTCTATCTCCCGGACAGCCGCCCGGTCGTGCCGGTACCGATTCCGGAGAACCGCTTTTTCGGGGACATGGAGTTTACCAAACTGGCCAATCTGGAAACCATGTTCAATGAGTGCGACGAAACGGACTTCATGCTGCTGCATCTGCTGCCGCAGGAGCTGTCCTATTCCGTTATGGCGCAGCAGTGCTTCATTTCCGAAACCGCGGCAAAATACCGGGTAAAGAAAATGCAGAAGCTCTGCGGTGCAGACAATCGGGAAGAGCTGACAGAGCTGATCCGGAATATTCTGTAAAGCACAAAGAGGTGCGCTGCCGATGGAAGGCAGCGCACCTCTTTTCCATATTATTGTCTACTGTATTGCCGCACCAGCTCCATCAGCTTCGGGACGGCGTATTCAAAGAAGCTCCGGAATGCGCCGCAATAGCGGTTCACGCCCAGACTGCCGTCCGGCATTGCCAGCCTGTCCCGGCGGCACCCGCCCCGGCAGAGGGGCGCCCACTTGCAGCTGCGGCATTGCGGGGGGTATATGCGGGAAGCCTCAATGAAGCCCAGCGCCTGCCGCATGCGTTCCAGTTCCGGGAAAGAATCCGTGGTCAGATTGCCCAGACGCCAGTCATCCAGCATATAGAAATCACAGGGATAGACGCTTCCGTCTGCCTCTACCACGTACTGCCGGCTGCACACGCCGTTCATCTCGCAGACGCCCGGAGGGTTGCCTGCAAGAAGATTCATCAGGCCGATAAAATAGCGCACATACCGAAGATGTCCCTGCTTCGCCTCCGGATACCAGCAGTCAAACAGATTTTTCAGAAATTGCAGATACGATTCCTCGTCAAGAGAATAGCCCTGTTTTCCCGGCACTGCTTCCAGCGGGTCCAGACAGGGGATATACTGCTGGTATTCCACGCCGAGCCTTGAGAAAAACTGATAAATCTGTTTGATCTGGGGCACGGTCTGGCGGGTGACCACCGTCAGCACATTGAATTCCACCTTGTATTCCTTCAGCAGGTTCAGCGACTCCATGACCCGGCCAAAGGTTCCCTGACCCGTGGGGTCTAAACGGTTGGCATCGTGGACTTTCCGGTTCCCATCCAGTGACAGCCCCACAAGAAAGCGGTGTTCTCTGAAAAATGCCGCCCATTCCCGATCCAGCACCATGCCGTTGGTCTGAATGGAATGATGGATGGCGACACCATTGACGTTCCATTTCTGTTCCAGCTCCATGGCTCTGCGGAAAAAGTCCAGCCCCGCCAGAGTAGGCTCCCCGCCCTGATAGACAATGGTGCAGCTGCCCTCCGCAAAGGCCAGAGTCCGTTTCAGAATGGCTTCCAGAGTATCCTCTGACATCATGCCATAGGAAGCCTGTTCCCGGTGAGCGGCTTCGTCGGCGTAAAAGCAGTATTGACAGCGCAGATTGCACAGAGAACTGGCGGGCTTGAGCATAATGGACAGCGGCGGCATAAGCATTCCTCGTTTCTGTTGATGTCGCTATCATAGCACAACGGAAGAAAAACATCAAGAACGCCGCCCTTTTGGGCGGCGTTCCAATGGAAAATTAGAAGGTATCCTTGACCTGATGGAAGGCGTAAATGCGGAAATCGTTGGGGCTGTACGTGGCAGCCTGTGCGATCTCTGCTTCCGCCTCGTCCCTGCGGCCAAGACCCAGCAGCGCGTAGCCCCGGAGAACGTGGCCGTTGACAGAGTTGATCTTCACAATATCATACTCGAAGGGCATGGGCGTGGGAGAGCCGACACCGTAATAGCTGCGCATATCTTTGTTCTTCAGCAGATTGTCGCCGGATTCCAGCATTTCCGTCAGGACCTGCTGTGCCTGACTGAACCGCATCAGCTTGCGCAGAGCCAGCGCCCGGAACATGGACAGCTCGGAAACGGCCGCCTTGTAGACGGAGGCTTCCTCGAAGGCATTTGCCGCTTCCTTGGTTTTTCCAAGAGATTCCAGCAGAGTGCCCAGATAGTAGAAAATGTGGGCTTCCTGATTGAACCATGTTTTGGCCTCGCCGTAGGATTTGGGCATATTTACGCCGTTCATGTAAACCTGATAGGCTTCCGCGGCTTTTCCGGCAGAAGCAAGCTCATTGGCGTAAAGCACATGCATCCATGCGTGCTGCTTGGTCAGATTGCCCTCGCCGCCCTCGTAGATGTGGAACCGCTTGATCTTGGCGGCATGGATGGCTTCCGCGTAGCGGCCCTGCTGGCAGAGCAGCACGATCCGATCCAGATAGCAGTCATCCCGCTGCGCCAGCAGCTCGGGGTAACGGCCGTACACATCCAGACGCTCGGCCACAGAAACATTGGTGTTTTTCAGCAGCTGCTGGTATTCAAACAGCAGACGGGGGTCCTTCCGGTATTTCAGCGCCCGTTCCATGCAGACACGTGCGGAGGCGGCATCGCCCCGCTTGTCGAAATAGGCCAGCGCCAGATTCCGAAGCGCCTTGGCATGGGCGCTGTCCCGGGAGATGCACTGCTCCCACATCGCCACGGCTTCGTCATAGCGGAAGCGGTCGTAGTACAGGCAGCCCAGATAATAGCAGGCATTTGCGTCGGCAGGATTGTTTTCGATGGCGTATTTCAGAACGGCAATGTCCTCCAGCCGTGCAGGGAAGCACAGACCGGTATCCAGAGAAGCGGCAAAGGCAAGCGCTTCGCTTCCGTCCTGACCCAGCAGGTGCCGGCAGTAGCCCCGATAGTAATGCAGCAGCGGATAATGGCTCCGGCTCAGCTCCACCACATACAGAGCGTCCTCTGTAAGACCGGCTTCCAAGTAATCGCAGACCACATCCAGATAGTTTTCCGGCTTCTGGCCGAACATTTCCCGGATGGCATCGCCGTTGTCCTCATAATGGTTCAGCTCTACTCTTGCCCACAGATCCAGCAGATCGGCGGAAACGGATGCGCTTGCCAGCTTTCGAGCTTCCTCGTCCCGCCCCAGATGGCGCAGGATCGCGGTTTTCAGGTTCACGGCACGGCTGTGACCGGCATTCAGTCCCAGAGAAATTTCCAGCTTTTCCAGAGCGTCCGGATATTCGCCCTTGCGGCAATCCAGCGTGGCCAGCTGGAAGTAGGCGGCGCTGCGGTGGGGATAGTTCCACGCGGCACGGTAAAGAACGTCGTAGGCTTCGTCGTACTCGCCCAGATACTGCAAAGCCAGACCCTTCAGATAGAAGGCTTCCGTGTCGGCGGGGTGCTGGTTGCGGCTGGTGAGCCGGGCAATGGCGGTGTCGCAGTAGGCGACACATTCCCGGAACTTGCCGTCCTTCAGTGCCAGCCGTCCCATGGAGGTGTTGCAGCGGATGTCGCCGGGGTCCCGCTTCAGCGCTTCCAGATAGTAGTCGCGGGGATCAAAGTTGTGCTGCTTGTACTGCTCCAGATGGAAGCCGTTGATGTACAGCTCCTCCACTGTGTCATACTCGCAGGGGCGCTTTACGGGGGTACGAACCTCGATGGGCTGCTTCTGTCCCCGGACGTAGGGCTTGTAGGATACCAGAACTCTGCCATTCTCGTCGGTGAGGGTGGCGGTCAGGTTGGCAGCATCCTCATTCAGAGCCAGCTCTTTGCACCAGCTGGCCGCGGGGGTCATGTCGGCAGTCTCGGTAAAGAGAACTTCTTCGCCCTTGCGCACGGTGATTCTGGCATTGGGGAAAGAACCGGTGACATTGAAGCCCAGAAATACCTTGTCGCCCCGCTGCTCCAGATTCATGGCGGCGTCAATGGTGGCATTCTTCACATCGCCGATATCCCGGATGGGATACCAGTACTGCTCAAACTCCTTGGTTTCAAAGGGGGCGATCCATGTAAAGTCCGGCTGGTTGTCGGTGTAGACGCCGGTCATCAGCTCAATATAGGGGCCGTCCTCGTCGGTGAGGTTGGAGCACCACATTTCGCCGAAATCGCCGTGTCCCCATGTCCACATTTTCTTGCCGGGGGCAATGTGGTGATCGGCCACGGTGGCAATGCCCTTTTGCAGGCCGCCGTCATAACCGGCCACAAAGTCCATATCGGACTGACCCTGAGAAATCAGGAAAGAGGAAGGCACCTTCACGGAGTCGTACAGAGAAAGGTCGGTGCCATCGCCGTAGTCAAAGGGTCTTGCGGACTTGTAAACGCCCTTGGCGATGGGCCATTGCAGCACCGCGCGGCGGTCGTGGTCGTTGACCCATTCCACGTCCGGCGGGAAAATGGTGCGGTAGGACTCGTTTACGGCAACCGCCAGATTGGCCCACCACATGAAGATCTGGGGCAGATTGGTGCGGTTGTACACCCGGATTTTTGCCTTGATGTAGCTGCGGCCCGGTTCCACGGTGATACCGGCCATGCCCTTCATCCGATAAAAGGGGTCCACCTCGCCGGTCCACAGGGTCTTGCTGCCGTCGGGATTTTCTTCCAGAGACGCCTCCAGAGGCAGGAAGGTGGTGGGGCGGTGATGCTGGGGCCAGTTGAACTCGATGCCGCCGGAGATCCATGCGCCGGCCAGACCCACCAGTGCGGGCTTGATGACCCGGTTGCGGTAGATAAAGTCGTAATGGCCGATCTTGTCATAGCCGGAGAGAATCTTGCCGCCGATGGCAGGCAGAACCTGCGTCTGAATATATTCGTTTTCCAGAGTGTAGACCTCGTAGGATACATCCTTCTTTTCGTCGGTGATGCCGTCGGAATAGGGCAGGGGGTAAAGTCTGCCGGATGCCCCCTGATAGGGCTTCTTCTCGAAGAACATGGGCATGGCGTTTGGCTCTTTGGGGATATAGGTGGGGATCACCTGCTGTTCCCTGCGAGCGGTGACGTTTTCTGGCATAAATAGCAGCCTCCTGTAGCATATTCTTTGGGAACCTCTGAATAAATCGTCTGCGACTGTGAGCGGATCTTTTTCGCCCACTCTTCGGTATCGAAAACGGGAAATATAGCGCAGCCGTTGCCGGCGTGAGCCGGCTTACGGATGCGGCATACCCCTTGCGGGTACATACAGTATTCCGCCGTTTCCGATACCTCGATTGGCCGAAAAATCTCTCGCTCACAGTTCTTGCCGATTTAATCAGAGTTTCCCTTGCTTGCTGATTCCATTGTAATGGAGGAATGAATTGGGAGCAAGACTAAAAAGTTCGGGATTCGCCGGGGTGATTTTGTACTTTTTCCACATTTGCCCTTTTTGCCGCATCTTGCGGTTTGTGCATTATTGGTATATAATAGGGAGCAACCCGCCCGAAACGATTCGGGTATACCCCTATGGAGGCGAAACATATGATTCTGATTTTTGTGGAAGACACCTATTCTCACAGCGGCTGGTGTCAGGACCTGGTGGACGGACTGGTATCAGAGCTGAAAATGAAGCGGATGGCGTTCCGTTTCATCCACTCCATTGAAGAAATGAACCAGAGCAGCGGCTACATCTATGTGATCGGCTCCTCCACCGGCTGGATACGGACGGTGCTGAAGGACGCCAACCGGGTGGGGATCTACCCAATTTTATTGTGCAATCAGGCGTTTCGCGAGCTGGACGTGCGCTACAGCACGGTCTGCTCCGATACCAACGGCTCCATGCACCATCTGGTGGATACCCTGATTGCCACGGGGCGCACCCGCATTGCCCTGTATGGCACCAATCCCCACTCCGTGTCCGATGAAAGCCGGAAGAAAGCCTTTTATTACGCTATCGGGCAGGAGGACCAGCGGGATGTTTACATCAATGACGGCTCCATGGAGCGGTGCTTCCGAAGCTTTCAGGGAACCATGGCGGACTATGATGCCGTGATCTGCGCGAATGATTTCACGGCTATTTCGCTGGTACGCAATCTTCTTGCCGCCTACCCGCAGGAGCTGGAGCGGCTGCTGATCATCGGCTGCGCCGAAACCTGTCTGACGGAATATTACAGTCCTTATATTCTCTCCATCCGGGTCAATTTTCAGGAATATGGCAAAGCCGCGGTGACCCTTCTGGAAAATCTGAAACGCAATCCCTATCTTTCCCATGCCGTTATGTCCATCCGATGGGATTTTAGCCCTTTGACCTCCCTGCGGAAGCTGGACGGCGGTGCGAGGGACAGCAGTCCGGCCTCCATTCCGGAATCACGGGACATCTTCTATCAGGATACCGAGCTGTCCGGTATGCTGCGGCTGGAGCGGATGCTCAATGAATGCGACAGTCTGGACAGGGAGATCATCGAGTGCCTGCTGCGGGAAGAATCCTACGACAGCATTTCCGAAAGCTGCTTCGTGACTGTCAGCACCATCAAGTACCGGGTGAAGAAAATGATCGGCACTGCGGAGGCGGCTGACCGCCGGGATCTGATCCGGCTGCTGCGGGAATATCTGCCTTAGGGCCTATCTGAAAACCGTCAACATGCCCAAACAGCGGGTCTTTTCCGCCTGCTGTGCACCATTTTCCCTTGTAATACACAAAGTATTCCTGCGGAAAAATGGCTTCAGCAGGCGAAAAATCCCTCGCTGTTGGTCATATTCCCGGTTTTCAGATAGACCCTAGGAGAAAGCGGCTTGTCAGCAGAATTCTGTTGTCATCACGGAATTGTGCATTGTACATAAAAACATTGCGTATATTTCATGCAAAAACAACAGAACGTCTAAAATCTCCTGTTTTTCAACACAGAAATTAGACTTCCCATCCGGGAATCGTTTCGATATAATTTCAGTAGAAACAATTGTCATGTGAGATGCAGCATACAGATCAGAAGGGAGCAGAAAATGGGAAATGTAATTGAGTTTCGGAATATCACCAAATATTTCCCCGGTGTGAAAGCTCTGGACGACATCAGTTTTACCGCCAACGGCGGCGAGGTGCTGGCGCTGATGGGCGAAAACGGCGCAGGCAAATCCACATTGCTGAAGGTGCTCAACGGCGACTATCAGCAGACCTCCGGTGAATATCTGGTCAACGGAGAGCCGTGCCACTTTAACAGCCCCCGGGAGGCCGTGGCCGCCGGTATCGGCGTGATCTATCAGGAACGGCAGATCATGCTGGAGCTGACTGTCGGTGAAAATATTTTCCTCGGCCGTCTTCCCACCGGTTTCATGGGAAGAATCAAAATGCGCGAGGTTCACAGCAGAGCGCAGGCCATCATCGATGAATTCGGTCTGGATATGAAATCCACCGACAAGGTCAAGGATCTTTCCGTCGCCTATCAGCAGATGGTGGAGATCATGAAGGCCTACAGCCGGGAAAACCTGAAAATGATCGCCTTTGACGAGCCGACCGCATCCCTGTCGGATTCGGAGATCGACTCGCTGTTCCGGATCATCCGCAAGCTGAAAGCGGAAGGCAAGGTCATCATCTACGTTTCCCACCGGATGGCGGAGATCCGGCAGATCGCCGACCGGGTGGCCATCTTCAAGGACGGCCGGTTCGTGGGCGACTCTCCCATGGACGCCATTACCGATAAGGAACTGGTGAAGAAGATGGTCGGCCGGGACTTGGGCGACGTGTTCTCCGGTCTGGATCGGAATAAGACTGTCGGCGATGTGGTGCTGGAGGTCAAAAACCTGTCCTCGCCATTCCTGAAGGATGCTTCCTTTCAGGTTCGCGCCGGTGAAGTCGTGGGCTTCTCGGGACTTGTCGGTGCAGGCCGCACGGAGGTGGTTCGCGCCATCATCGGCGCCGACCCCAGAACCGGCGGCAAGGTCTTCCTGAACGGAAAGCCCCTGAACTGCCGGACACCCCATGACGCCATTGTCAACGGTGTGGTCATGGTTCCGGAAGACCGGAAGCTTCAGGGCATCATTCCCCGGATGAGCGTTGGCCGGAATATTTCCATCGGCTCACTGGATCAGATCACCAACCGGCTGGGCTTTGTCAATACCCGCCGGGAGGAGCAGATCGGACTGGAAGGCAAGGCCAATTTCAACATCAAGACCCCCGATCTGGAAAAGCCCATCGTAGAGCTTTCCGGCGGCAACCAGCAGAAGGCGATCGTCGCCCGCTGGATGAGCACCAAGCCGGAGGTCCTGATTCTGGACGAGCCGACCAAGGGCATCGATGTCGGCGCAAAGTCGGAATTTTACAACATGATCTGCGAATTTGCCAAGGAGGGCTTGGCGGTGATCCTGATTTCCTCGGAGCTGCCTGAGGTCATCGGCCTGTCCGACCGGATCATTGTAATGAGGGGACGCCGGATCGTCGGTGAGATTTCTGCAAAGGACGCAACGGAAGAAAAGCTCCTGAGCATGGCTATGATGGAGGAGGCATAATATGGCAAACAATACCGCACAAGGGAAGACCCTGGAGAAGAAAGGCTTCAAGCTGCCGATCTCCGGCAACGCGCTGGTGCTTCTGATTGCACTGGTTCTGGTGACCGCGATTTTCTCGGCGCTGAACCCCAACTACTTTACATACGGAAACTTCATCAACATTCTGGTTTCCTCCACGCTGATCGGACTGACCGCCATCGGCATGACCTTCCTGATCATGACCGGCGGCAGCGACCTGTCCGCAGGCTTCGTGGCGGCCTTCGGCGGCGTGTTCATCGCATGGGGCCTGAAAAATACCAGCATGAACTGGGTGCTGCTGGCGCTGATCGTTCTGGCGGCGTCCTCCGTCGCAGGCATCATCAACGGCCTGATGGTCACCCGGCTGAACATCGTTCCCTTTATTGCGACCCTGGTTTCTCAGTCCCTGTGGCGTGGCTGCGCCTATCTGCTGTGTGACGGCCGCCCCATCGCCATCAGCGACGCGGGACTGAAGAGCCTTGGCAACGGCATGGTATTCGGCAGCGTTCCTTATCCTGTTATCATGACCATTCTCCTGTTTGCGGTCTTCGCCTTTGTCCTGTCCAGCACCAAGTTTGGCCGCAGCATTTTTGCCATCGGCGGCAATGCGGAGGCTGCCCGGCTGGCAGGCATCAACTCCAACCGCATCAAGATCATCTGCTATGTGATGACTTCCGTGTTCGCGGCTATGGCTGGTATTATTCTGGCCTCCCGGATGTTCTCCGGTCAGCCTGCCGCCAGCCCCAACCTGCACTTCGACGCCATCACCGCCTGCAATCTGGCCGGTGTATCCATGGTGGGCGGCGTCGGCTCCATCCCCAGCGTGGCGCTGGGCGTGATTCTGGTTCAGGCCTTCAACTCCGGTCTGAACATGGCAGGCGTGTCCCAGTACTGGCAGTATGTCGCCCGTGCGGCCCTGCTGTTCGGCTCTCTGGCCATTGACTTCTACCGTCAGAGAAACCGTCAGAAGAAGCTGCTGGCTGACAGCATGAAGAATCTGTAATTCTACGATGTTTGCGGCTGTTGTGCCGAAAAACATATAAAAATCAAAAAATGGAGGAAACACAATGAAAAAGCTGACCGCTCTGCTTCTGGCTCTGGTGATGGTTCTGTCTCTGGCTGCCTGTGGCGCAAAGGAAACTACCCCCGAAACCAAGGCTCCTGAGGCCGCTGCTCCTGTCGAGACCAAAGCTCCTGTCGAAGAAGCTCCCGCTGCCCCCACTTCTCTGAACATTTATGGTATCTACAAGTCCGAGTCCCCCTACTTCGTCAACGAAGCCGCTTCCATTGAGAAGGCTCTGAACGACAAGGGCGCTGAGTACGGCATCGAGGTCACTTGGCACTTCCTGAACTGCGACGGTGACGCAGAAAAGTACATGACCCAGATCGATACTGCCATCGCGGACAACGCCGATGCCATCGTTACCTGCATCCCCGACCAGACCATGTCCGAGGCTGTCGTCGCCAAGTGCGAGGCTGCCGGTGTCCTGATCGTTGCCTGCGACGATCCTCTGAAGGACGGCGACAACAACAAGCTGGCTCCCTGGTTCGGCATCGACGCCTACAACATCGGCTACGCTGCCGGTGAGTGGATGGCTGACTACGCCACCGAGAACAATATGACTGAAGACGAGACCGTTGGCGTTCTGTACATGACCATGAACACCACCTCCTCCTGCGTCCCCCGTACCGAGGGCGAGAAGCAGGCGATGGCTGACAAGCTCAGCGGCGCGTTCGACAACCGCACCTACGAGGTTGACTACGTAACCACCATGGAAGACGCTTACAACGGTGCTTCCGCCATGATCGCCGGTCATCCCGAAATCAAGTCCTGGCTGGTTATGGTCGCTTCCGAGCAGGGCGCTCTGGGCGTTGCTTCCGCCATTGAGAACGCCGGTCTGGCTGACACCTCCTGCGTCGTGACGCTGGGCTGTGACGAGACCACCGGTCACTGGGAAGAGGGCAACTACGCCGTCATCCGCTCCGCCGCTTACTTCTCCGGCAAGGTCGTCGGTAAGGAAGCCATCGTTGCCGTGGTTGAGCATCTGGTCAACGGCACCGAGATCCCCATGGAGTACGCTACTCCCGCCGTCATGGTCGATCCCACCAACTACAAGGATCACGTCCTGTAATCGGTAATCAAAATCAAATTTAACGGGAAAGGGCAATCGGGGTTACCCGGTTGCCCTGAACCGTTTTTCAGGGCAGCCGCACGCCGGCTGCGGTGAAAAGCGGTTTCCATATCCACCGAAAAAGGAGAAATGATATGAAAAAGAAGAACATTCTGCTGTACTTTACCGACCAGCAGCGGGCGGATACCTGCGGCTGCTACGGTCAGGAGCTTCCCATTACGCCTGTTCTGGATCAGCTGGCTGCGGAAGGCACCCGGTTTGATCTGGCCTTCACCCCTCAGCCCGTCTGCGGCCCCTGCCGCGCCATGTTCCAGACCGGCAAATGGGCGACGGATATCGGCTGCTTCCGCAATAATATCATGCTCCCGGCCAATGTAAAGCCTCTGGGGGCGTATATGGAGGAGGCCGGTTATGAAACAGCCTACGTCGGCAAGTGGCACCTGGCGTCCGACGGCGAGCTGGAAAAGAAGCCCACCATCGACCATACCGTCACCGCCATCCCCCGGGAGCTGCGGGGCGGCTATACCGGCTTCTGGCGCACCAGTGACGTTCTGGAATTCACCAGCCACGGCTACGACGGCTTTGTGTTTGACGAGAACGACAACCGCATTGATTTCACGGGATACCGTGTAGACTGCATCACGGACTTCGCGTTGGAATTTCTGGAGCAGTACAGGGGGGAGAAGCCCTTCTTCATGACCGTCTCCCATATTGAACCCCACCACCAGAACGACCACCACCACTATGAAGGCCCCATCGGCTCCAAAGAAAAGTATGCGAACTTCACCTCTCCCAAGGATCTGGAGGTGCTGGGCGGCAATCACAGGGAAGAATACCCCGACTATCTGGGCCAGTGCGCGTC
>ERZ827528.2618-NODE-2618-length-16129-cov-3.055867_pt1 | contig 16129 bp, 6 predicted proteins | sample MGYA00519768_ERZ827528 | MGnify/ENA primary metagenome ERZ827528 (study PRJEB31778, sample SAMEA3449343) | human gut metagenome | biome: human gut; feature: human-associated habitat; material: faeces | place: United Kingdom | collected 2010/2012 ...
AGCAGATGGCGGAAAAGGCATCGCCTACGCTGCCAACGAATTGTGCGGTATTGCCCAAGCCTATTTCCAGCTGCTTTTCGGGAGGGGGCCCGGGGAGGCGCTTCTCTTAAAGCGTATCTGCAAACTTTTATTCCTGCCGCAGGGCATCCACGGGAAGCAGCTGTGCAGCGCGGAGCGCGGGTGCTACGCCGAAGCCGATGCCCAGCAGCGTAGCGGCGGCCAGCGTGGGCAGGATCGTGTTCCATTCCAGCGAGGCCGCAAAGCCGATCCCGGCTCCGTTCGCCATGACCTGCACGGCGATCATCGTCAGCGCCTCGCACTGCGTCGGGTTGACCTTGCCGGGCATGATGGACGAACCGGGCTCGTTCTCCGGCAGGAACAGTTCACCGAGACCGTTGCGTGGGCCGGAGCCGAGCCAGCGGATATCGTTTGCCAGCTTCATCAGGTCGCCTGCCAGCGCCTGCAGCGCGCCGTGGGCGAAGACCAGCTCGTCGCGGGAGGTGAGGGCGTGGAACTTGTTCGGGGCGCTGCGGAAGTCCTTGCCTGTCAGGCGGCTGATCTCTGCAGCGACCTCTTCGGCAAAGCCTGCGGGGGCGTTCAGCCCCGTGCCGACGGCCGTGCCGCCAAGCGCAAGCTCCCGCAGCGGCGGAAGCGCCAGCCGGATCAGCTCCGCATCGCGCTCGAGGCTGCTGCGCCAGCCGGAGATCTCCTGCGGGAACGAAATGGGCGTGGCGTCCTGCAAATGGGTGCGCCCGGCCTTGATGACGCCCTCATTTTCGGCCTCGAGGCGCTTGAGAGAGTCGATCAGCTCCGCCAGCGCGGGCAGGACGCCGTCCTCGAGCGCGCAGACAGCCGCAATATGCAGGGCCGTGGGGAACGTGTCGTTCGAGGATTGCGAGCGGTTGACATCGTCGTTCGGGTGCAGCAGCCGCCTGCCCGCCAGCTCATTGCCGCGGTTCGCGATGACCTCGTTCACGTTCATGTTCGTCTGCGTGCCGGAGCCGGTCTGCCAGACGACGAGCGGGAAGTGGTCTGCCAGCTTTCCGGAGATAACTTCATCGGCTGCGGCGCAGATGGCGCCGCATTTTTCGGCCGTCATGGCCGTGGGGCACAGGCGGGCGTTCGTTATGGCGGCCGCCTTTTTCAGGATGCCGAATGCGTGGATGATCTCCGGCGGCATGGGCTCGCGGCCCTGCCCGATCGGGAAGTTTTCAAAGCTGCGCTGCGTCTGCGCGCCCCAATAGCGGTCCGCAGGCACGCGGACGTCACCCATGGAGTCGTGCTCCATGCGATATTCCATATCCTTCACCTCAGAAGCGAGCCGTGTGCCCGCATTTTTTCTGCCGATACCATATCATCCCCGCCGCGCCGTGTCAAGTGCGCAGGAGAATATCGGATAAAATGCGCCCCGCAGCTTTTCGGGCTGCGGGGCGCGGGAAGGGGGGTGAAACGGTCAGGTTATGCGTTTGTCTTGACGTAGCGCATGAGGATGGCAGCTGCCTGCTCGCGGGCCGCAAGGCCCTGCGGGGCAAGATAGGTGCCGTCCGCTTCCTTCGAGCCGGTAACGAGGCCCGTGGAAACAGCCCATGCCATGGCGTCTCTGGCGTAGGTGCTGACGCTTTCGGCATCGGGATAGCCGCTCAGCACGTCTGCCTCGGGCGCTTCGGCCTTGGCATAGCGGAAGAAGATCGCAGCCAGCTGCTCGCGGGTGACCGGCTCGGACGGGGCGAACTTGTTGCCGCCGACGCCGTTGACGATGCCGTTTGCGGCGGCCCAGGCGATCGCATCGGAGTACCACTGGCCGTCATCCACATCCGTGAAGCCGGACGGAGCGTCGACAGCCGGGCTGCCCGCCATGCGGTAGAGCACGGTGACGAGCATGGCGCGCGTCAGGGTGTCCTTCGGTGCAAACGTCGTAGAGGTCGTGCCGACCATGAGGCCGTTCTCGATCACGAAGCAGATGCCTTCCTTGGCCCAATCCGTCGGGATGTCGGTGTAGGCAGCGCACTTGTGGCCGAGGGCCGGGGTCTCGCTGTCCACATAGCTGTCGCCGCAGCGGCTGCAGGTGTGGGTCGTATAGCCGCCCTCGTCGAGCGTCGGAGCCGTCACGACAGCCTGATAATCATGGCCGAGAGGGGCGGTGATCTCCGTGATGACGCTGTAGTCGCAGTGCTTGCAGGACTCGCGGACAAAGCCGTAGCCGAGACAGGTGGCCGGGACGGTCTCTGTCTCGCAGTCATGGCCGGCAGCGTCCACATAGTCCGCAACGTAGCTGTCGCCGCAGGCAGAGCAGGTGTAGGTGGTGTAGCCCATCTTGTCGCAGGTCGGGGCGGTCACAACGGCTTCGTAGCTGTGCGCGACCGTCGGGATGGCCTCGGTGTAGGACTTGCCGCACTCGCTGCAGGTGAAGGTCTTCACACCTTCCTCGGTACAGGTCGGTTCCTTCGTGACGACGGCTGTGTAGGTGTGTTCGAGCGCATCGGTGTAGCTGCCGACATAGCTGTCGCCGCAGACGGAGCAGGTGTAGGTGGTGTAGCCCATCTTGTCGCAGGTCGGGGCAGTCACGACGGCTTCATAGCTGTGGCCGGTGGCCGGGACGATGGAATCGACGTAGCTGTCGCCGCAGACGGAGCAGGTATGTGTGGTGTAACCGTTGTTCGTGCAGGTCGGGGCCGTCACAACGGCTTCGTAGGTGTGGTCCGCCTTTGCCAGAGCAACGTCATAGCTGTCACCGCAGTGCGAGCAGGTGAAGGTCTTCACGCCCTCCGCTGTGCAGGTCGGCACGCGGGTGATCTGCCAGACATAGTCATGGCCGGTGGCCGGGACGACAGAATCGACGTAGCTGTGGCCGCAGACGGAGCAGGTGTGCGTGGTATAGCCGGAGGCGGTGCAGGTCGGGGCAGTCACGACGGCATCGTAGCTGTGGCCGGTGGCTGGGACGATGGAATCGACGTAGCTGTGGCCGCAGACGGAGCAGGTGTGCGTGGTGTAGCCGGAGGCGGTGCAGGTCGGAGCAGTCACGGTGTCCGTGTACTGATGACCGGCAGCGTCGACATAGTTATCGCGGTAGCTGTCGCCGCAGACGGAGCAGACATGGTTCGTGTAGCCGTCCTTCTCACAGGTCGGGGCAACGACCGAGGCCTCATAGCTGTGGCCGGTGGCCGGGACAAAGTCTGCCTTGACCTCATCGCCGCAGGCGGTGCAGGTGTAGACCGTGTAGCCCTGCTCCGTGCAGGTCGGGGCGACGACCGTCGTCACTTCGAGCGTATGCTCGCTCTGGCCCTCGGCCAGCTTCTGCCAGACCAGGATGGGATAGCCGCCGTTGACCTTCTGCATGCAGGTGCCGTCAGCCTTGAAGGAAGCGCCGAGCTTCGTGACGAAGTCGGAGGCCTTCATGGCTTCTGCCGTCATCTCTACGAAGACGGACGGATCATGCATCGTGGAATAGTTCATCTTGCCGAGACCCTCGAGGCCGCAGGCGCGGTAGTAGACGTCTTTCACTTCAAGGTAGCTGCCCTCGGAGTAGTCCGCGTGCATGACGCCGATGGCAGCGCCGGGGTTACCGGCTGTCTTCAGACCGAGGTCGGTCACGGTGCCGGTGTTGTAGCAGTTGTGAACGTAGCTCTGCGAGTAGCTCCTCATGCCAGCGTCGAGGTTGCCGACGAGGCCGCCGATGCCGCAGTAGTTCTTGTCGCTGTGGCCGGTGATCGCGCCGGAGTTGTAGCAGTCAACGATGTAGTTGACGCCGTTCGTGCTGTCGGAGCTGCTGCTCAGCGTGCCGACAAGGCCGCCGACGTAGCAGTCGCCGGTGACGGCGCCGCTGTTGTAGGAGCGGGTGATGGAAGAGCCGTAGCGGATCTCTGCGAACAGACCACCGATGGCCTGCTTGCCCGTGCCGTAGGCAATGAGGCCGATGGCGCCGGTGTTGCAGGAGTCAACGACCTTCGTGGATTTGACCTCAGCGCCGAGACCACCGATCTTTGTGCGGCCGGTGATCGCACCGTTGTTCGCGCAGGCGGTGTAGGTCGTCGTCTCACTCTTGGGCACGAAGCCGGAGACGTAGTCGCCGTCAGAGGTCACGGTGCCGTTGTTGACACAGCGCAGGAAGTCTGCATTCTTCACCGTACCGGCAAAGCCGCCGACATAGCTCCACGGATAGGGGGCAGAGCCCTTCTTCGCGGTGACGGCAACGTTCGTCGTGATATCGGTGAAGGAAACATATTCCGCACCGCCAACGAGGCCGCCGGAGTAAGCGAAGGAGTTGCGGTAGTTTTCGGTGATGTTCAGCTTGCCGGTGAGCGTCAGGTTTTTGATCTCTGCCTTCTTGTCGGCCGTGCCCTTGACATAGCCGAAGAGGCCGAGGTACGGAGCGCCGATTGACTTGTCATCGGAATCGAAGGTGATGCTCATGCCGGTGATGCTGTGGCCGTCACCGTCGAAGCTGCCGGTGAACGGCTGCTTCAGGGAGCCCATCGGGGTCCAGCTTTCAACGCTCGTCAGGTCGATGTTGGCCGTCAGCTTGCCGCTGATGCCGGTCTCACCGCTGTTGACCTTGCTCGCAAACCAGAGCAGCTGGCTGGCGTTGCCGATGAGGTAGACACCGTCTTCATCCTGGCTGGGCAGGACGTCGAGCTCGAGCTCGGCCGTCTTCGTCTTCAGGCCGTAGTTGGCGCTGTCGAAGCCGTAGGTGTAGGAGAGGGTGATGGAGGTCTGACCCTGTTCGATGGGGCCTTCCTGCCAGGTCACATAGTTCGTGATATCCCGCTCGAGACCGTTGGCCAGCTTGGCAACGACCTTCATGCCGGAGGCGTCGAACGTCTCGCCGACCTTGTAGCTCATCTTCTCCGGGTTTTCCCTGACCTCAATGGACAGGATCTTCGAGGTGATGGCCATCATGTAGCAGGAGTCGTTCTTGTAGTAGATCGTGCCGGTGCTGTCTGCGATGGTGGAGCAGATGCAGTACTGTGCCAGCGGGGACTCCGGCGTGAAGATCTCGCTGTAGCCGGAATCCGTGGCCGTCTTCGGCTCGGTCTGGCCCGGGCGATCCATCAGGACGGAAATGCCGCCGGGGGTGTAGTTGTAGGGAAGGTAGATGAACACATAGCCGTCGCCCGCGCCGTCGCCGTCGAAGTCCTTGTCGACATAGGCCGTGGAGACCATGGCCGAGGTCTGCGGATAGCCGACGATGCCGTAGGAGTAGGCATAGCTCATTTCGCCGCTTTCGACGTCGAGATCAATGACCTCGATGCAGTGGCCGCCATTCTGCGAGAACTGGCCCTTGTTGCCGGAAACGCCGAGGTAGATGCGCCCGTTGTAGACGGACGGCGTGCAGGTGGACATGATGGCACCGGGCTTTTCCTCACTGGTGTAGCCCTCGGCGTCCTTGAGCGCCAGAGACTTGAAGTCCGTGATCCTGCCGGTTTCCCAGTCGATGGCGGCATTGTAGATGTAGCCGCCCTTGGACGTGAAGAACACGCGGTCAGAATCCGGGTCGTGGGAAACGTTAGAGCGGATATCACCCTTGCAGCCGTAGTGGGAGTCGAGCAGCTTGCCTGTCAGGCGGTCGAAGACCAGCAGGGCGGAGGTGTTGATATAGTCGCCCTCACCGGAGCCGTCGTCCGTGCCGACGATGCAGAGGTTATCCGTCACATAAGCGCCTGCCCAGTAGAAGCCGCCGACGCAGGCATAGGACCAGGAGGCGAGCTTGGCTTCATCCGTCTTCATCGGGTCCTCATCCGTCACGGAGATGGCAACGAAGTTGCCGGGCTTGCTCTCGCCGTTCCAGAAGCCGACATAGATGTAGCCGTCGTGGTACGTCGGGGAGGTGTTGGGCTGGCCGCCGAGCGGATCGGTGTAGATCCACAGGGATTCGAGCGTCTTGGCGTTGAAGGCCTGGATCTTGCCGCCGGACAGGCCGACAAAGATCATGCCGTCGGCATAGGTTGCCGGGTTGATGGAGAAGCTGGAGGTACCTGCCATCGTGCCCTCTGCGAGCACCTTGCCGGTGTTGACGTCGAGGCGCTTGATGGTGCTGCCGGTGTAGGTGATGAGGCCACCGTCCACCAGAATGGGGGAGCCGGGAGCGGCCGCCCAGCCTGTGCCGTACTTCGCAGCCCACAGCAGCTCACTGTCCTCACTCGTGTAGGGCGTGGGGGCGTTCGTGATGCCAAGGTGATTGCTGCCGTTGCGGAAGTTAGGCCATTCGGCGGGGAGATCCTTGACAAGGGTCGTGTTCTCTTCGGCTGCGGTCAGCGTGATCTTGAGCACTGGCTCGGCCGCGCTGGCAGTCAGGCTGCCCGACTTGCCGACATAGCCCTTTGCCGTTGCGACGTAGGTGTAGGCCGCGCCGTCCATCAGGGTATAGTCGCCGTTCTCATCCGGATAGATGCTGGTGTTGAACGAGTCATACAGGACCAGCAGGGCGTTCTCCGGGTCAAGCTCTGCACGCACCTTGCAGATGGCGTGCTTCGTTGCCTTGACGGTGTAGGAGGTCGACAGGCCGTCTGCGTTGGAGACGACGACGGTCATGACGTTCTCGCCGTCCTGCAGGGTCCATTCGCCGGACTCCGCGCCGTTGTAGGTCACGGTGTAGCCGTCCTGATATGGCGTGGCGCTGAGCGTGATGGAATCTGCCGTCGTGTCGATGGTGTATTCCGCCGTGCGGTGCGAGAACGTCTCGTTCATGCGCGCGCCGGTCACGTTCAGGGCAGACAGGGTCGGAGTGCGGAACGAGGTGAGCGTGTAGGTCTGCGTATTGCCGTCAACGCCGACCGTCAGGGTGACGGTGTTCGGCTTGGCATCGCGGCTGAAGTTTGCGAGGCTCTGGCCGGAGGTCTTGCCGGACGTAATGGCCGTGGACTGGGTCTTGCCGTTATACAGATTCGTCCACTCGGCCTTGATGGTGGAGCCTTCCGGGGCATTTTCGGACAGCGTGGCCCACAGGAAGGCGCTGAAGCCGTCTGCATCGGGGATGGCGACCTGATATTCGGCCGTCTTACCGTCGAATTCCGGCGTAAAGACATAGTCGCCGGAGGCGTTGTAGGCGGTCAGGCGGAGCGCGGACAGGTAGGCGATCTTCTCACCGCAGCGGCTGCAGATGCCGCCTTCGCCGACATTGTGGCCGAGAGCCGGAATCTCTTCCGCCTTCGTCTCGCCGCAGGCCGTGCAGGTGGAGGTCTTGGAACCGGCCTCGGTGCAGGTCGCGTCGACCGTCGCGGTCACTTCAAACGTGTGCTCACTCTGGCCTTCGCCTAGCTGCTGCCAGGTGAGGACGGGGTAACCGCCGTTGACCTTCTGGAGGCAGGTGCCGTCAGCCTTGAAGGAAGCGCCGAGCTTCGTGACGAAGTCGGAGGCCTTCATGGCTTCTGCCGTCATCTCTACGAAGACGGACGGATCATGCATCGTGGAATAGTTCATCTTGCCGAGACCCTCGAGGCCGCAGGCGCGGTAGTAGACGTCTTTCACTTCAAGGTAGCTGCCCTCGGAGTAGTCCGCGTGCATGACGCCGATGGCAGCGCCGGGGTTACCGGCTGTCTTCAGACCGAGGTCGGTCACGGTGCCGGTGTTGTAGCAGTTGTGAACGTAGCTCTGCGAGTAGCTCCTCATGCCAGCGTCGAGGTTGCCGACGAGGCCGCCGATGCCGCAGTAGTTCTTGTCGCTGTGGCCGGTGATCGCGCCGGAGTTGTAGCAGTCAACGATGTAGTTGACGCCGTTCGTGCTGTCGGAGCTGCTGCTCAGCGTGCCGACAAGGCCGCCGACGTAGCAGTCGCCGGTGACGGCGCCGCTGTTGTAGGAGCGGGTGATGGAAGAGCCGTAGCGGATCTCTGCGAACAGACCACCGATGGCCTGCTTGCCCGTGCCGTAGGCAATGAGGCCGATGGCGCCGGTGTTGCAGGAGTCAACGACCTTCGTGGATTTGACCTCAGCGCCGAGACCACCGATCTTTGTGCGGCCGGTGATCGCACCGTTGTTCGCGCAGGCGGTGTAGGTCGTCGTCTCACTCTTGGGCACGAAGCCGGAGACGTAGTCGCCGTCAGAGGTCACGGTGCCGTTGTTGACACAGCGCAGGAAGTCTGCATTCTTCACCGTACCGGCAAAGCCGCCGACATAGCTCCACGGATAGGGGGCAGAGCCCTTCTTCGCGGTGACGGCAACGTTCGTCGTGATATCGGTGAAGGAAACATATTCCGCACCGCCAACGAGGCCGCCGGAGTAAGCGAAGGAGTTGCGGTAGTTTTCGGTGATGTTCAGCTTGCCGGTGAGCGTCAGGTTTTTGATCTCTGCCTTCTTGTCGGCCGTGCCCTTGACATAGCCGAAGAGGCCGAGGTACGGAGCGCCGATTGACTTGTCATCGGAATCGAAGGTGATGCTCATGCCGGTGATGCTGTGGCCGTCGCCGTCAAAGCTGCCGGTGAACGGCTGCTTCTGGGAGCCCATCGGGGTCCACGCTTCGGTCAGCTCGATATTGGCAGTCAGCTTGCCGCTGATGGCGGTATCGCCGCCGTTGACCTTCGCTGCGAACCACTGCAGCTGCTTCTCGCTGGCAATGCAGTAGACGCCACTCTCGTCCTGCGTGGGGATCGCGGGATCCTGCGCGCCGCAGCGGGTGCACAGGCCGTCGCTGCCGTATTCATGGCCGAGGGCCGGAAGCTCTTCCGTGCGGGTCTCACCGTGCACGCTGCAGGAGAACGTCTTGACACCGGCCGTCGTGCAGGTGGGCTCCGTCGTGATGACGCCTTCATTCCACTGACAGGGCTGTGCATCGCCGCTGGAGAGGACGATCTTTGCCGTTGCGGGGGCGTAGCAGGCGTCCTCCGTGCCGTAGTTCGGGTCATAGCCCAGCAGGTAATAGGTACCGGCCTTCAGCGAGGCCGTGTCGAGCGTGTAGCTGCTGCCTTCGCTCGTAAGCTCCTGCTGCTGTTCCCAGTTTTCATTGTAGAGCTTCACATTGAGACCGGTGATCGGCTCAAAGGACTCCGTGCCGCCGTCGGACACGGACTTGGTGTCATACTTCTGCGTTTCGAATGTGATCTTTTCACCGACCTTGGCGGTGTAGTCGTCCTTGTCAAAGCGGGCGAATGCGCCGTAGGTCCAGAAGCTCCAGTTGGAGAACATGGCCAGATCGATCGTGTCGTTGTCGGACAGCAGAATGTAGTCTGCCGTGGAGCCCCAGCCCGCAGACATCAGGGGATAGACGTGGTTGCGGTAGTACATGAGGTTCTCGTCATGGCCCCAGAAGTTCTGCATGTACATGGACGTGGCGCTGCCGGAGATGAGCAGCGCATTGCGCGTATCCTCATAGGAGCCGCCGAGCATGTCATTCACGCCTTCGCCGCTGCCGGTGAATTCCAGCAGGCCGGATGTGCCCTTGCCGCAGTCCTTCTCGGCCACGCCGAGGTAGTAGCGCTCGAGCATATAGATGTAGAGGTGCAGGAGCGTCGGGCGCTGCACGATCTCGTTGTCCGTATAGCTTCCGGAGCCGTTCTCCGTGTGGTAACGGTTAAAATCGTCCAGACCGTACAGGGACAGGGGGAAGTACGGGACCTTGACCTCCAGATGCGACAGGATGGTGCCGCCGTCGTCCTTGCCGATGATCGGTGCGCCGTCGCTCGAGATGGTCACATAGACGGTGACGGAGGCCTGGTCGGTCTCGTCATAGCCGTACTGGTTCTTGTCGCCGTCCTCCACGGCCTCGACCGTGATGGGAACGGTGACTTCGGTGCTGCCGCCGCCCGTGCAGGTAGCGGTAATGCCGATGCGGAATTCCCCTGCCTCGGCAGAGGTGAACTGCAGCGTATTGTCCTTGATATAGACCTTATCGCCGTAATCCGCCTTCAGCGCGAAGCTGAGAGCGTGCCCGTTCGGGTCGGTGAACACCGTTCCGAGCGGGAGCTGGTACAGCGCACCGACCTTGACGGGATCGGGCGCCGGGGTACTTACCGTGATGTCGCAGTCCGCCGCGAAGACCGCAGGGATCATCGACAGAAGCATGGCAAGCACCAGCAGGATGCTCAGGATTCTTTTCATGCTGTTTTCCTTTCTTTTGGGAAAGCCATTGAGGATACGATTAGTGGCTTCCCGATTTTATTTATCCTTAGACCGTGTTCGGTCCAAAAGATCAGCGCAAAGCCCAACGGGCGGGCTGCAAAAAAACAGCCTGACAGGAAACTACATGGGAGACATGGAGTTTTTGGCAAGCTGCTGCATCGTGGGGCGGGTCGGCGGCACCCGACCCGCCCACAGGAGGAGAACACCCGGTCATGCGCAGCGGGAACGCATCCGCTGCCCCGAATCGGGCACAAAAAAACGGCTGAAAGGATAGATAGACTATCCCCTCAACCGATTCGGGCAAAGTAATGCATCACAGTAGGTCTTCTGGGTCGCGCATCCGGGAGCAAAGCCCCCACGGCCGCTGCCCTGCCTTCTCAGGGTTCCCCAATGACCGGCTTTCGCCGACGGGCAGCAGACTCAACGCTCACAGCGACGGTTATCCCAGAGGCGCAGCGCGCCTCCCTCGGGGTATTATCCCCGTTCCCTTGTTTACCCGTATGCCTGACGGGGTCGCCCCGCGCCGTTGCGTACATACGGTCTCTGCAAGCAGAATATTCAGTTCATGCCGCACAGGCTTTGTGCGGACTACTTTGATTATAGACCATGCGGGCGCGCCTGTCAAGCACCGAAATCCGTATTTTTTTAGCGAATGCGGAAACACACACCGGAACGGGCTTGACAAAAAAATCGGCCCTTGTTATACTGAGAGCAATGGAAGCTTCAAGTGCTTCCGCTGCCGTCCGGGCAGCGGGAGAGGATAGGGAACCGGGTGAGAATCCCGGACGGTACCGCCGCTGTATGCGCGGAGGCCGCGTGCAGGGCGAAAGCCGGTCATTGGGGAACCCTGAGAAGGCGCGCGCGGCCGTCGAGGCGTGAGTCAGAAGACCTGCTTGGGGAGGCTCTGCCCGCATGGTGCGGGAAACGGGGCATATTGTTGTGCGCAAATGCGGACGCTGCAACGATTGTTGCAGTGTCCTTTTTTTCTGGGGGTCGTGCCATGAGACGGAAAACAATCTGGGGCCGGGTCTGCACGGCCGTGCTGATCCTTTCGCTTCTGGCCGGTGCGGCGGCCGTCATGTTTACGGGCGGACGGGTGCGCCCGCCCGATCCGCTGCCGGAGCAGGCGCAGGTCCTGCAGCCGGACCGACAGGAGCGCGGCGGCAGCGGCGGCACATCGGACGACGTGCCCCTCACGCAGTCCCCGGAGCCGACGGAGCCGTCCGAAGAGCCGGACGAGACGGAAACGGCCGAGCCATCCACGGAGCCGGACGAGCCGACGGATGCGACGTCCGCCACGCAGACGACACAGACGCCCGAGCCGAGCGAGGAGCCGACGCGCAGCACCGGCGGCGGAACGGAGCCGACGGAGGAGCCGGGTCCTGCCCCCACGGAGGCCCCCGGCCCCGAGGAGCCGCATATCGTGACGGACCTTGTCAGCCGCGTCTGGCGCTCCGGCGAGCTGGACGGCGATACGCTGCGGTTTTATGCCTATGCCGCGGGCAGCGGAGACCTGAGCCTGCGGGTATATTATAAGGAGTCCGGCTCCACCGCAAACAACGGCACGCGCCTGCTGCCGACGGACGACCGGAACTTCTCCGTCCGCCTTACCTTAAATCAGTCCTATACCTTCTCCTTATATTTATATCGCGACGGCCGCCGCGTCGGCGATGCCGCGGTATACCATATTTCCTACCGCGCAAGGCTTGCAGACGACGATCAGCCCGAGATCGGCGATGCGCCGCCCATCATCACGACGAGCCGCGACGGCCGGACCGATCCCGTCTCCGTGCAGACGATGACGTTCGTCGTCTGGGCGAGGACGGGCACGGACGGTTCACCGATCTACACGAGCCATCTGCAGGTCTCGATGGACGGCGAGCTGCTGACGAACCCGACCGGCAGCGCCGCGTCCGGCTATGAATATGTGCTGCGCTTCTCCGCGCCGCTCGTCGGCGATGAGCGGGAATACACGCTGCGCATCCTTGCGTGGGACGATGCCGGAAATTCCGCCATGCGCACCGTGAAGATCGTCTATCAGACGGTCTCGGAGGGCGACGACATCGGTGAGGCGACCATCCGCATCGACGCCACGACCGTCGGCCTCGGCATCGTCGACGAGGAGACCGTCCGCATCAAACAGGGCGACACGGCCGCGCAGACCGTGCTGCAGATGCTGGAGGACTGCGGCTATGAGGCAGGCTATGACGGCCTTGCGGAAAAGAACGGCGGCTTCTACCTTATGCGCCTGACGCGCGGCGACCTGCTGTTTCGCGCGCAGGTGCCGGAGCGCCTCTGGACACTCATCCAGCGCGACGGCATCTCACTGACGGGTGCGCCCGGCCGCGACAGCCTCGGCCAGCACGACTACACCTGGGGCGCGGGCTGGATGTATGATGTCAACGGCTATTACCCCGGCAAGGGCCTGTCGGAATGGATGCTCGGCGACGGCGACGTGCTGACGCTGCGCTTCACGCTGGCCTGGGGCAAGGATATCGACGGCTTCGGCGCGACGGGCGGCGGCTACGGCGTGCTGTCCAGCTACTGCTATGTCTGGCGCGACGGGCAGGAGATCCCGCTTGGCCACGACTGGCAGGAGACGGCCCGTGTCGAGCCGACGGAGACGGAGGACGGCTATGCGGACTATGTCTGCACGAAGTGCGCCGAGACGCGCCGCGACGTCCTGCCGAAGACCGGAACGGTCGACCCAACGGATCCCACGGATCCCACGGAGCCCACGGAGCCGCCAACGGATCCCACGGACCCGACGGAGAACGGAAACGAGAGGAGCATGTTCCTTGAAGCAAATGCGAAATATTCTGATCCTGCTGCTGTGCGCTGCACTGCTGGCGGGCTGCGGCGCAAGATCGGCGCCTGCAAAGGCACTCGAGGGCTGCCGGGCACTGCTCGGCGTGCGTGAGGGCTTTCTGGAGGACCGCGCAGCGGAGCTGGCGGGCAGCTCCATCGGAGATTGGCTCGCCATGGCGCTGCTGGCCTGCGGTGCGAACGAGAGCTATGACGCCTATCTTGCCGCGCTTGAGCGGCATGTCACGGAGCGCTATGCCGAGCAGGGCACGCTCGATGCGCTCATGGCGACGGAGTATTCCCGTACGATCCTGACCGTCACCATGCTCGGAGGCGACCCGGCCGCCTTCGGTACGCGGCCGGACGGCACGACCGTGGACCTGCTGGACGACGGCGTGTGGAATTTTGCGGGCGAGCTCGGCGCGCAGGGCCTCAACGGCCTGATCTTTGCCCTGCTGGCGGTCGATGCCGGGACCTATCCGGAGCCGGAGCGGGCGAAAAACACGCGCGCCGGGATCGTGGAGGCCATCCGCGCGGCGCAGGAGCCGGACGGCGGCTTCGGCCTCGTTTCCGGCGCCTCGGAGGCAGACCTGACGGCCATGGCCCTGCAGGCCCTTGCGCCCTACGGCCGGGACGAGACCGTAGAGCGGGCGCTTGCCTGGCTGAAGGACCAAATGCAGCCGGACGGCACCTTCTTGGCCTACGGCGAGCCGAGCGCCGAGAGCTGCGCGCAGGTCCTCCTTGCGCTGGCTGCGCTCGGCATCGATCCGGAGCAGGAATTCGGCAGCGTGAACCCCGAAACAGGCCTTGCAGAATTCCGGAAGGCGGACGGGAGCTATGCGCATCTGCTGACGGACACGGAAGGAAATCTCATGGCGACGGAGCAGGCCATGCTGGCCCTCTGCGCGCTGGAGCGGCTGCCGGACGGCGGCTGCATATACGAATCGAAATATCGGGAGGCGGCATGATGGAACAGAAACAATATGAGCTTGCGGCGCAGGTGCTCCGCGAGGTGCAGAAGGTCATCCTCGGCAAGCGGGAGATCGTGGAAAAGGTCCTGATGGCCGTGCTGGCGCAGGGCCATGTGCTGCTGGACGACGTGCCCGGCGTCGGCAAAACGACGCTGGCCATGGCCTTCGCGCGCGCGCTCGGGCTGGAGACCCGCCGCGTGCAGTTCACGCCGGACACGATGCCGTCGGACATTCTGGGCTTCTCCGTCTATGACAAGCAGGCGGGAGCCTTTTCCTACCAGCCGGGCGCGGTCATGACGAACCTGCTGCTGGCGGACGAGATCAACCGTACCTCCACCAAGACGCAGGCTGCCCTGCTGGAGGCCATGGAGGAGCGCCGCGTGACCGTCGACGGGAAGACGCATCCGCTGCCGCAGCCGTTTTTCGTGCTGGCGACGCAGAATCCCGTCGGCTCGGCCGGAACGCAGCTCCTGCCCCCGGCGCAGCTCGACCGCTTCCTGCTGTGCCTGAGCATGGGCTACCCCGACCGGGAAAGTCAGGTGGAGCTGATGAAGGAGCGCCACCACGCCGACCCGCTTGCGCAGGTGTGCCCCGTGACGGATGCCGCCGCGCTCGGCGGCCTGATGGATGCCGCCGCCATGACGTTCGTGGCGGACCCGGTCTATGATTATACGGCCCGCCTGCTTGAGGCCACGCGCTGCCATGAGAGCCTGCAGCTCGGCCTGAGCCCGCGCGCCGGTCTGGCCCTGTGCCGCGCGGCCAAGGCGCGCGCGTTCCTGCATGCGCGGGACTATGTCCTGCCGGAGGACGTCGCGGAGGCTGCGCCCGATGTCTGTGCCCACCGCCTTGTGCTCGCGCCGCGCGCCCGCCTGCATGACGAGACGGCGCGGTCGGTGCTTGCCGAAATTCTCGAGCGCGTCCCGCAGCCCGCGGTGCGCGAATTCAAAAGCTGATGCGGAAGCGGATGCTGCGCGCCTGGCTGCTGTGGCTGCTGGCGGCGGCCTGCTGTGCGCTGGCCTTTGCTTTTACCCATGCCGGGGCGGCGCTGGCCGCGCTCTGCGTGCCGGTGCTGGCGGCGCTGGCGGGATTCGTCGTGCTGCGGTGCAGCAGGCTGCCCGCGCTTTCGCTCCGGCTCCCGGCAGGCGGCCGGAAGGACGGCATGATCTCGGGCGAGATCGCGGCCTCCCGCCGCGCGCCAGGCCGCGTCCTGTGTCGCATCGAGGTGCGCAATGACCTGACGGGCGAAACAACGGAATTTTTCGCGGAGGAGCGCTTCTCGTTCCGCGCCGAACACTGCGGCCGCCTGACGGTCCGCATCCGCAGGGCCTGGCTCCTCGGCCTGCCGGGCCTGTTTGCCCGGAAGATCCGGACGGACGCGGCGGCGCATGTCACGGTCCTGCCGGATACGTTCCCGGCCTCCGTCCATGTGACGATGCCGGAGGTGCAGAGCCCGGACAGCGACACCAGCAGCCCGGACCGCCGCGGAAGCGACCTGACGGAGCCGTTCCGCCTGCGCGAGTATGCGCCGGGCGACAGTCTTCGCCAGATCCACTGGAAGCTCTCGTCCAAGCTCGATCGCCTCGTGATCCGCGAGCCGGGCATGCCCGCTGCGCGCACGCTGCTCGTCTTCTGGGACCGCAGCGGCGATGCCGCCGCGCGCGATGCGCAGGCGGAGGCCGTGTTCTCCGTCTGCCAGAGCCTGAGCGAGCAGGGGTATGCCTATCAGCTCGGCTGGCCCGAGGGCGGCACGGCCCGCTTTGCGGAGGCAGGCTCCACGGAGGAGCTGCTGCGCGATCTGCCGCTGCTGCTGCGCGGCGGCGCGGAGCCTCTGCAGGAGACCGGGGCGCTGCGCGGCTTCGGCAAAATTCTCTACTTTACGGCCTCGCCGGACCCGGTCTGGCGCAGCCTGACGGCGGGTGCGGAGCCGGTCCTGCTGCTGTGCGGCGTGCCGGAGCAGCCGGATGTCCGCTGCATCTGCTATACCAAAGAGGACTATGCTGCCGCGCTGCAGCAGCTGGAGCTTTGAGCATGAAACGAACGAACGGTTTTCAACTGGAACGTGCCCCTGCGGGGGGGCAGACTCTGCCGCCGTGGGCGGCCGCGCTGTGCGGCGGCCTGTGCGCTGCGGGGGCGCTGACGCTGCTGGCGGGGTCCTTCCCCGTGCTGCCCGCGTGGGCGGCCCTGCTGCTCGGCCTGCTGCTGGGGGCCGGGCTTGCGCTCCTGCCGCAGCGGGCGTGGCTGACGCCTGCGCTCTGCGGCGCGGCGGCGCTGTTCTGCCTGTGCGCCTTTGTGCCCGTCACGGCGGG
>ERZ827528.2626-NODE-2626-length-16100-cov-5.228545_pt1 | contig 16100 bp, 17 predicted proteins | sample MGYA00519768_ERZ827528 | MGnify/ENA primary metagenome ERZ827528 (study PRJEB31778, sample SAMEA3449343) | human gut metagenome | biome: human gut; feature: human-associated habitat; material: faeces | place: United Kingdom | collected 2010/2012 ...
GCTTGGCCAGCAGGGGCAGCACATGCTCGTACTTGGTGGTCTTGGCACCGCTGGCGGCGGTGTTGTGGCCCTCGATCTGGCCGATGATGGTCATGCAGTACACGGAGCCGTGGGGCGTTTTGGTCAGGGCGGAGCCGAAGTCCACGATCTGCTGGGAGCCGTCCTTGCCGGTCTCCTCATGTTCTCCGGTGCTGTCCACCGGCTCGGTGCGTTCTAACATGAGATCCCTCCTTTTCCACGGTAGCATCTGCAATTTTATGAAAAGTACGCGCCGGACTTTCTTTTTGCCCGGTGGTGTGGTATGATAGAATATCAAAATCTTGGAGATCTCCGGCTTTCAGAACAGGAGGGGCGTCTCATGGGAAAGATCCGGCAGAAGCTGACTGCGGTCCGGGAGCATTGGTTCCAGATCCTCATCGCCTGCGGGGCATTGGCCCTGGCCTTTGGGCTGGGGATGAGCTTCCAGGCGGAGCGGGAGGATGCGGAGGAGGAAGCGCAGATTCGGAACGCTCTCTCGAACTTCAGCCGCCAGATGGAAATATTTGCCAACGATGTGGGCCGGATGACCCGGCAGGCGGAGCAGGCAGAAGCGAATGAAGCACCCGTGGATGACCCGACGGAGCACTATGTGATCTCCCACAGTCTATCCTTCCTGCGAGAGAATGCCGCCACATTTTTTGACATTGCATATCTGCGGCAGTTCAACGATTATCGGAATGCCAATTTTTATCTGGACTGGCTGAAATTGGAATTTCTGGGCGGCAACTATCGAGACCTGCAAGGTCTTTCAGAGGTCGTAGCCATCTTCCAACCCTTGATGGAGACGCGCCCAGGCGGACCGCTGGAGGAGACTATGTCCCTTTTGGAGGAAAACGTAACCTCCGGCGAATATAAGGAGTCTCTGGACCTGCTGGGGCTGGAGCTCGACAGCAACGGTGATTTGATCCTGACAACCACCCAAGGAGGAACATAACTTTGGAACAGACAAAACAGCGCATTGTGGTGAAGGTGGGCACCTCCACCCTCACCCATCCCTCCGGCGCACTGGACCTGCGGAGCATGGAGCATCTGGTGCGGGCCCTGGCGGACCTGCAGGGCATGGGCCACGAGGTGATTCTGGTGACCTCCGGCGCCATCGCCGTGGGCACCGCCAAGCTGGGGCTCTCCGAGCGGCCGAAAGAGCTGCGGATGAAGCAGGCCGCCGCTGCGGTGGGCCAGTGCCGGATGATGCACATCTACGACAAATTCTTCTCTGAGTACAACCGCTCCATGGCCCAGATCCTGCTGACCGGCGACGACGTGGAGGACCCGGACCGGGCGGACCACCTGCGCAGCACCTTCTCCGCCCTGCTGGAGATGGGGGTCATCCCGGTGGTGAACGAGAACGACTCCGTCTCCTCCGCTGAGATCGAGACCGGCCGCCACAAGGTTCTGGGCGACAACGACACCCTCTCCGCCATCGTGGCGGATCTGTGCCGGGCGGATCTGCTGGTGCTGCTCAGCGACATCGACGGGCTGTACGACGCGGACCCCAAGACCCATCCGGAGGCGAAGCTCCTCCACACCGTGACGGAGCTGACGCCGGAGATCCTGGAGATGGCCGGCGGCGCCGGCAGCTGGCGGGGCACCGGCGGCATGGCCACCAAGCTCTCCGCCGCCCGGATCGCCATGAACGCCGGCTGCGACATGGTCATCACCAACGGCAGCCGGATGGAGGACCTGTACGGCATCGCGGAGGGCAAGGACATCGGGACTCGGTTTTTGGCGAGGCCGCAGGCGGCTTCGCAGATAAAAGATAAAAATTAAGGGCGAAAAGATGTCCCGACTGGAACCTGTCTCTTATTCTTTATCTTTTCACTCTTATCTGAAAAGGGGTTGTTGATTGATGACAGCACTGCAGCAGCAGGGCAAGGCGGCCAAGGCCGCCACCTACGTCCTGGCCACCGCCGGGACGGCCAAGAAGAACGCGGCGCTGGCCGCCATCGCGGAGATATTGACAGAACGGCAGGCGGAGTGGCTGGCCGCCAACGCCGAGGACGTGGCCGCCGCCAAAGAGGCGGGGATGCGCCCCGCCATGCTGGACCGGCTGACCCTGACGCCGGAACGGATTGCCGGCATCGTGGACGGCGTGCGGCAGGTGGCCGCTCTCCCGGACCCCATCGGCAAGGTGGACAAAATGGAGACCCGGCCCAACGGCCTCATCATCGGCCGGCGGCGGGTGCCCCTGGGGGTCATCGCCATCATCTTTGAGGCCCGGCCCAACGTCACCGTAGACGCTGCGGCGCTGTGCCTGAAGTCCGGCAACGTGTGCATCCTCCGGGGCGGCAAGGAGGCCATCCGGTCCAACCGGTGCGTGGCGGAGCTGATGCGCCAGGCCCTGGCCTCTGTGGGGCTGCCGGAGGACTGCATCTCCCTGGTGCAGGACACCAGCCACGAGACGGCAAATGAGCTGATGGGTACGTGGATGTGCTGATCCCCCGGGGCGGCGCCGGACTGATCCGGGCCGTGGCGAAAGAGGCCAGCGTCCCCGTCATCCGCACCGGCGAGGGCGTGTGCCACATCTATATCGACGATGAGGCGGACCTGGACATGGGGGCCAGGATCCTCTTCAACGCCAAGTGCTCCCGGCCCTCGGTGTGCAACGCCGTGGAGTGCGTGCTGGTCCACCGGGACGTGGCGGCGGACTTCTGGAAAAAGGCCCTTCCCCTTCTGGATGAGAAGGGCGTGGAGCTGCGGGCAGATCCGGAGGCCCTGGAGATCCTGGGCACCCGGGCGGTACCGGCAGAAGACAGCGACTGGGACGCCGAGTACGACGACTACATCCTGGCCGTCAAGACCGTGGGGGGCATGGACGAGGCCATCGACGCCCTGAAGCCGGATATGATCCTGGTCCATGGGGACACCTCCACCACCTTTGCCGGGGCCCTGTCCGCCTTCTACCATCAGGTGCCGGTGGGCCACGTGGAGGCAGGTCTGAGAACGTATGACAAGTATTCTCCCTTTCCGGAGGAGATGAACCGCAAGCTGGTGTCCGCCATCGCGGACCTGTATTTCTGCCCCACCGCCAACAACCGGAAAAACCTGGAGCGGGAGGGCATCACGGAGGGGCTGTTCGTCACCGGCAACACGGTCATCGACGCCCTGAAAACCACCGTCCGGCCGGACTACCGCTTCACCACCGACGAGCTGAACCACCTGCCCTACGGGGAGAAGAAGATCCTGCTGGTCACCTGCCACCGGCGGGAGAACTACGGCAAGCCCATGGAGGACATCATGCACGCCATTCTGGAAATCGTGGAGACGCACCCCGATGTGGAGGTCGTCTATCCCGTCCACCTGAGTCCCGTCGTGCGCGAATGCGTTTTCCCGATTCTGGGCGGCCACGACCGCATTCACCTCATCGATCCGGTCGACGTGGAGGAAATGCACAATCTCATTGCCCGCTGCTATATGGTCATGACTGACTCCGGCGGCTTGCAGGAGGAAGCGCCTGCCCTCGGCAAGCCTGTCCTCGTCATGCGCCGCGAAACAGAACGCCCGGAGGCCATCGCCGCCGGAACGGCAAAGCTCGCAGGCGTGGAAAAGGACGAGATCGTCCGGCTCGCAGGCGAGCTGCTGGACGATCCCGCCGCGTATGCGCGTATGGCAAAGGCCGTCAACCCCTACGGCGACGGCCATGCAAGCGAACGCATCGTACAGGCGATTTTGTGGCACTTTGGCCGCGCAGCGGAAAAGCCCGCCGATTTTAACGCCTGATTGAACGCAAAACGAAAGGACGGTGACGGACGACGGAGCAGAACCAGAAAAACAGGCGGACGCTGCTGATGTTCATTCTTGCGACGCTGGCTGTGATCGTCGTGATCGGCGCGCTGTTTGTCGGCAATATGCAGCAGAACAAGCGCGACGCCATCGTCCTGCCGGACGCGGCGCAGAGCACCCAGCCGGAGCTTCAGCCCGACGAAAATGAGCCTGCGCTGCTTGAGGTCACGCGCGAAAACGTGCAGAGCATCGTGCGCAGCCTGCGCCGCCCGCAGTATTACCATCAGACCTATACCATCACCCGCCAGATGAACGGCGCTGTATCCGAGACATCCGCCGAGCTTTGGGTCGCGGACACGCGCGTGTGCGCTGTCCTGACGACCGCCAGCGGGGAAAAGCATATCCTGACCGACGGCGAGACGCTCTATGTCTGGTACGCCGGGGATGAAACGGTACGCACGCTTGCGGCCTCCCAGGACGCGACGATGGACGAGCTGATCGGTATCCCGACCTATGAACAGGTCGGAGCCATGCCGCCCGCCTCCATCACCGACGGCGAATTCATCACCGACGACCGCTATGATTCCGGCCAGCAGATCTTCGCCGCCTCGGAGGAGGGGACTGTCCGCCGTGAATGCTGGATCAGCCTCAGCTACGGCCTTCTGACCGAAAGCATCCTCAAATCCGGCGGCGAAACGATTTATGACGCCATCCAGACCGGACTCGAGATTTTGGCCGCCGGAGACGAGACGTTTGAAGACGTCTTCACCCTCCCGGACGGAACTGTCCCGTTCCAAGAGTAAGCGGCACTCCGAGGCTCCCCTTTCAAGGGGAGCTGGCGCGCAGTGCCTGAGAGGTTGCGGCAGGCAGCAGCGAGAAGCGGAAATCCAATGCGAATCCGTAGGCACCTGCCCATTTAACTGTAGGGGCCGATGTGGGCATCGGCCCCTACAATCCGGTCAACAGAATTGCTACAGAAATCGAAGCAGCATTCATTTTCTCAGAAAAACCTTACGACAGCAAAAATGCTGCCGCCGTTAAAATGACCGACAGCTGATCCTCCTCCTCGCCGTCCACGACGAGCAGCAGCAGGATCAGCAGCATCAGAAGATCCCCCGTATCAATGCTGCGCGGCAGCAGCCGCGACAGAAATCCGCCATGCTCCGCCGTACAGGGCGGGGCAGGAGGCGGGGGAGCAGGCGGCACGCACACAGGCTCCGGAGGCGGAGCGGGCGCAGCCGCCTGCGGCTCCGCGCCGACGCGTGTCGGATGATAGACGCCTGCGGCGTCCGGTATGTAGCGGTTATACATCATGGCGTCTCCTTTGCTCCGGGACCTCTGCCCCGGTTTTTCAGAGCCAGACTCGCAAGACTTGCCAGCCGCGCCGCATGCAGCGCCCGGTCGATCTTTTCCTGCCGCTCCTTGCGCAGAAAGGGCTTCAGCGCCAGCAGCAGCGCTTCCTGCCTTTTGTCCATTTTTCCCGCCTGTCGCAGCATTGCGGCGGCAGGATCCGGCAGCGGCTGCTGCTGAAAAACGGCCTGCATCGGCTTCGGCTCCGATTCCGGGGGGTCCGGCACGGGCGCGCGCTCCGGCTGCGCCTGCGGCACGGAAAAGCCCATCGATCCGGCCAGCTCCCGCAGCTCCTGCAGCTGCGCGGGATCATCCAATACGGCGCGCAGCGCGCGCTCCAGCTCATCCATTGAGCTTCCTCAACAGCGCCTGTGCCTGCTCTGTGTTCAGGACAGGCCGCAGAAGCTCCATCGCCCGTGCGTGGTCGCCCTGCTTTGCCGCGTCAGCGGCCTGACGCAGCCGCTCTCCGCCGCCAGACGCCAGCAGCGCCAGCAGCTGCCGTCCCTCCGCAGACCCCAATACGCGCCGGAGCTGCTCCGGGGAAAACGAATGTTCCATCCAGCTACCCCCTCCGTTCTTAAGTAACCGCTGATGCAATCGGTTACTCAACCCGATTCTTCCTTATCATATGCGCCCCGCGCATGAAAGTGAACGATATGAAGCTTCTGATTTTGTCGGATACGCACCGGAGCCTCGGCTTCGCGTACGACGCCATAGAAAAAGAACACTCGGACGCGGTTGTGCATCTGGGCGACCATCTGACCGATGCGGAGGATCTGTCCTTCGCCTGTCAGGAACCGGATTTCTATTATGTGCCCGGCAACTGTGATTACGCCCCGACAGTCCCGCAGAGCCTGACGCTGGAGCTTGACGGCGTGCGCATTTTTGTGACCCACGGCCATCTCTACGGCGTCAAGCGCGATCTGACTGCGCTTGCGGGCGCGGCAAAGGACGCGGGCGCGCGGCTTGCGCTCTTCGGCCATACCCACATCCAGCACCTGGAGGAGCGCGGCGGCATCACGCTCCTGAACCCCGGCACGGCCGGGCGCTTCGGCCACAGCGGATACGCCGTGGTCGAGATCAAGGACGGCGCGTTTTCCTGCCGTCTGGAAACGGATACGGAGTGATATTTATGATTTTAGCGATCGATATCGGCAATACCAACATCGTGCTCGGCTGTATGGAGCACGACCGCATTCTCGTCGAGGCCCGCATGGCGACCGACCTGCTCAAGACCTCTGACCAGTACTGCGTGGAACTCAAAAATCTTTTGAATCTTTATGAGATTGATCCGAAGAGCGTCGAGGGCGTCATTATCTCGTCTGTCGTACCGCCGGTTCTCAATTCCTGCAAGACTGCCGTGCGCAAGCTGACCGGCAAAACGCCGATGATCGTCGGCCCGGGCATCAAAACGGGACTCAATATCCAGATGGAGAACCCGGCTCAGATCGGCAGTGATCTGATCGTCGCCGCTGTCGCCGCACTTAGCCGATTTAAACCGCCTCTCATCATCGTCGACATGGGCACGGCCACGACCATGACGGCCATCGATAAAAACGGCACCTACGTCGGTGGCTGCATCAGCCCCGGTCCGAAACTCTCTGCCGAGTCGCTCTCCACGCGCACGGCGCAGCTGCCTGCCATCAGTCTGGAAAGCCCGAAAAAGGCCATCGGCAAAAACACCGTCGATGCCATGCGCAGCGGCGTGATGCTCGGCTCCGCCTGTATGGTTGACGGCATGATCGACCGGATGGAGGAAGAACTCGGCGGCGGCGTGACTGTCGTTGCAACAGGCGGCATTGCGCGCTTTGTCCTTCCAATGTGCCGCCGCAGAATCGAATACGACCGTGACCTTCTTCTGAAGGGGCTTTCGATCCTCTATGAAAATAACCGCAGAGAGAAGTGAATTCATGTGCAGACGAATCTCAATGCGCAGTGTGTTCTTCCTTCAAAAACGCTCGCGCGGTTTTTGAAAACCGCCGTGACGCCCCTGTTTTTATACGATGAAAAGAGTCTCGTGCAGGCAGCGCAGGCTCTTTTCCGTGCATTTTCCGACTGCAACGGATTCTTGCCGCGCTTTCCCATCCGCATGAATCCGAATCCCACGGTTCTGCAAATTCTGCGCGGCTGCGGCTGCGGCGTGCTTTGCAGGAGCCTTGCGGAGCTGGAGCTTGCCGCCCGGTGCGGCTTCCATGGCAGGAAAATCGCCTACGAGCCGTCGATCCGCAGCGCGGAAGCGGAGAAAGCTGCGCATACGCTCGGCGCAGTTTTCGTGCTGGACGGAGCCGAGCTGCTGCCCGAAGCAATGCCGGAGGCCGTAATTCTGCTCCTGCGGCAGCAGGGTCAGCTCCGCTTCGGTGCGAAGCCTGTGACGGGCGTCCCGGCCTCCTATGCCGGGATGGAACGCGAAGCGCTCCTGCGCACGGCGGAATGCCTGCGCGCAGGCGGCGTAGGCTGGCTTGGCCTCGGCATGCGGCTGGGCGAGCTGTGCATGGACGAGGACTTCTATCCCGCTATCTTCGCCCAGCTTGCCGCGCTGGCACAGACGCTGTATGAGAAAAACGGCGCCGCAGCAGATGCAATTGACCTTGGCGGCGGTTTTGGCGTCAGCTACCGGCCCGGCTTTTCCGGTCCGGAGCCGGATGCGTGCGCCAAAGCCATCCTGACGCAGATACAGGCCCTTCCGGAAGCGCTGCGCGGCCTCTCGCTGCAAATGAGTCCCGGACGGTTCCTCGCCGCAGCCTGCGGAACGCTGGTCACGCGGGTACGGGCTGTCAAGCCGGGGCCTGCTCCGCTTGCCGTGCTGGATGTCGATCCGGCGCAGTGTCCGCGCCTGGTCAAAAGCGGCGCATACCATCCGGTGTACGTTCCGTATGCCACCGGACGGCGGACGCTGGTGCAGCTGCTGACCGTCGGTACGCAGGACGGTCCGGTCATGCGCCGCCTCCTGCCGGAGCTTCGCCCAGGCGATCTGGTGCTCATCGGTATGCTCGGCGCGGACGGACGCAGCCTCGCCTCCCGCTACGGCGGCGCTGAACCGTGCCTGGAACACCTCATCCGGCCAGACGGTGAAATTGTGCCGATCACAGCATACTGAATACCAGCCCAAGGCAGACCAGAAATCCCGCCCCGATGCAAACCGTTACCGCCGCTTCGATCACCGCAGCAGCGCACCGGATGCGCCGCCTGCGCGCTCGCAGCCGCCTGCCATACACGGATGGGGCAGCCGCCTCCGGGGAACGCTTCAAATATTGGGACAGTTCAATCACAGAATCAGAACGCATCAGAAATATCCTCCCATGTTTTTCTGACGCCATTCTAGCAGATCATATGTACCATAAACCGGACTTTTGAAAGGAGCACCACTTTTATGGAAGAATTCTATCTTGATTCCTGCGGCGCAGGCCGCCTGCACTGCGCGCTCTGGAAGCCGGAAGGGGAGCCGAAGGCCGTCGTCCAGCTCATTCACGGCATCGCCGAGCATATCGGACGCTATGACGCGTTTGCGAAATTTCTGACGCAGCATGGTTATGTCGTCGCTGCCGACGATCACATGGGCCACGGCGGCTCCGCGGAAAACGGCCTCAGAGGCTATTTCTCCGGCGGCTGGCTGTCTGCGGTCGAGGATGAAAAGCGCCTGCACGACGAAATTTCCGCGCAGTACCCGGATCTGCCCTATTATATTCTCGGCCACAGCATGGGCTCGTTCCTGCTGCGCACCTATCTCTATACCTACCCCGACGCCGTGGACAAGGCCGTCATTTCCGGCACCGGTTGGGAGGACCCCATGAAGGTGCGCATGGGCAAGCTCGTCTGCAAGCTCGAAGAGACCCGCATCGGCGAGAAAAACACCAGCGCGCTCGTCACAAAGCTCATGTTCGGCAGCTATAACAGGGCCTTCGGCCCCGTGACCTCGCCCAATGCGTGGATCTGCTCAGACGACGCCGTTGTCGCCGCCTATGACGCAGACCCCCTCTGCGGCTTCGACGCGACGGTTGGCCTCGCGCGCGACCTTCTTACAGGTGTCGGCATGAACGAGCAGCAGGAAAATCTGGATAAGATGAACAAGCAGCTGCCCATTATGTTCATCTCCGGCTGCAAGGATCCCGTCGGCGGCATGGCAAAGGGCGTTCTCAAATGCATCGACGCGTTCAAGCGCAGCGGCATGAAGGACATCACCATCAAGCTCTATCCCGAGGGCCGCCATGAAATGCTCAACGAGCGCAACAAGGACGAGGTCTATCAGGACGTTCTCACCTGGCTCGAGCGCTGAAAAACAAAAAATGAGGCTGTCCCGGATGACACTTTGTCATCCTGAGACAGCCTCTTTTTTGTGCAGAACTTATTTGCCGGATCTGAGCTCCTTCATGCAGTTCGCGCAGATGTTCTTGCCTCTGTAGTTTTCGACATTTCTGCCGTCGCCGCAGAAGATGCAGGTCGGCTCATACTTCTTGAGAATAATGGATTCGCCATCGACATAGATTTCGATAGCGTCCTTCTCTGCGATGTCGAGCGTGCGGCGCAGTTCGATGGGCAGAACGATTCTGCCGAGCTCGTCGACCTTTCTGACGATACCTGTGGATTTCATTGTGAATAACCCCCTTCAATCTTTACCATGCACTATGGATCTAGCTGTCAGATGCTGCATGGACACCGGACAGCGCTCCCTCAAGCAGCTTTATTCTACCATCCAATTATGTACAAATTTTGAACAAAAAATCTTTTTCTTGTCGGAGAGCGAAATATGTTGTTGAATTTTCTCTGGTTTGGACTGATTTTGCTTGCGTTTGTATCTGATCTGCTGACAGGAATGCCGTTTTCGTCCGGCATGGACGGACTGAGCGGCGCACGGGCGGGACTGGAGCTGGCGCTGACGCTGGCCGGGCCGGTCTGCCTCTGGTCGGGGCTGTCGCAGGCGATGGAGCGTGCGGGACTGACTGAAGGGCTGTGTACGGCGCTGCGGCCTGTGCTGCGGCGGCTGTTTCCGGTATGCGCAAAAGACTCCGAGGGCTTCTGGAACCTGTGCGGCAATCTGAGCGCGAATCTGCTGGGGTTGGGCAACGCGGCGACGCCGCTCGGCATCCGGACGGCGCAGCGGATGCAGGCGCTGTCCGGCGGCGGGGGAGCGTCGGATGAGCTGTGCCTGCTGGTCGTGATGAATACGGCGTCTTTGCAGCTGATCCCGTCGACGGTCGCCGCCGTCCGCGCGCAGCTCGGCGCGGCGCACGCGTTCGATATCCTGCCTGCCGTGTGGCTAGCGTCGGCCTGCTCGGTCGGAGCTGGGATTCTGGCGGCGAAGGGCCTGAAGCGATGCTGGAGAACCTGACGGAGCTGCTGCTGCCTGCGCTTTTGCTGCTGGCGGGTGCGGCAGGGATCGCAAAAAAGCAGGATGTTTACGGCGGAATGCTGACCGGTGCACAGGACGGGCTGCGGCTGATGCTCTCGCTGACCCCCACGCTGGTGCTGATGCTGACGGCGGTGACGATGCTGCGGGAGAGCGGCTTTTTTGCGCTGCTCACGCCCGTTTTCGCGCCGGTCTTCCGCCTGCTTGGCATCCCGCCGGAGGTCGCGCCGCTGGTACTTATCCGGCCTCTCAGCGGCAGCGCGGCGCTGGCCGTCGGGACAGATCTGATGCGGGAATACGGGGTCGATTCCCTGATCGGCCGGACGGCGGCGGTCATGCTCGGTTCGACCGAAACGACGTTCTACACCATCAGCGTCTATTTTGGCGCGTCAGGCGTCAAAAAAACGCGCTATGCGCTCCCGGCAGCCCTGATCGCCGACCTGACCGGCTTCTGCATGGCCGCACTGAGCGTGCGCGTGTTTTTCCGATAGCACCCTCGAAAAGGCTCCCCTGTCATGTCCTGACAAGGGGAGCCTCCGGATGTACGTTCAGCCCTTTTCACCGTTGTTTTCCAGATAGATGGCAAGCCAATTCAGAAGCTTGGGATCCTCCGGGTGGTAGATCAGGAAGCCGTCGTGATGCGTCCAGCTGACGGCGATCTGCCTGCCGGAAAGGCTGAGGCTGCAGCACTCGTCTTCGGATGGCCCCCAGACCAGCATGAGCGAAACGCCCCGGCCGTCGTAGGCTCTGCCGGTGCTGACCGACTCGATGGGCCACGGCAGGAGATTGCGGAAATCCTCCCGGTAGCGGGTCGAGTTCAGAAGCATAAGAACACCTTCAAACGCCGTGTCCTCCGGCGTCACGTTTTGCAGCGCATAGCTTTCCGTGTACGCCCTGCCGTCCCGAACTCCGCTGAGCGACACGACTCCGGCGAGGCTGGTGATCTCATCCCGGTCAGAAGCCGTCATCTCCTCGAACGTGTGCGGCGTCAGCCGCCAGGCGAGAAGACAGAGCAGCAGGATCGCAAGCAGCAGCAGGATGCACTTTTTCGTTCCCCGACGCATAGGCAGGCCCTCCTTTTTTCTGACTCTATACTATCAGACGGCTTCCGGCTTTGCAAGACGGCGAAGCATGAAGAATTCTGAAGATTTCCTTGACCCAGATGCTGTGCACGGATACAAAATCAGCACTATATGTTGTGATTCACACGGAAAAAGGTTAATATTTGCTTAAAACATGAGAAAAACGTTGAAAAAGCAAGAAAAATATGCTACTCTTTCGGTATACATAATCTGCTCCGCAATATGAGGAGGAACCGAAATGCAAAAGAGATGGATCAGTCTGCTGCTAGTGCTTGCGCTGGTGCTGGCTGTTTGGAGCGTCTGCGCTGTCGCGGCGGACGCGCAGAAGGCGGATGAGGCCGCCGGGGAAGAGGCGGCTGCCGAGCCTGCCGCAGAGGAACCTGCCGAAGAGGATACTCCGGCGGAGGAACCCGCCGCTCCCGCCGAAGAAGCGGATACCGCTTCCGAGGCGGAAGAAGCACCCGCGGAGGACGGCGAACAGAACCACATCCACGCCGCAAACCGCGAGGACAGCTGCGAAGAGCCGTCCTTTGCGCCGCTGACCGTGACCGGCGGAAAGCTGGAATCCGGCTGCTATTATCTGACGGATGATCTAGCTCTTGAAGAGCCGCTCTGCGTGCCCAAAAACGGCGCGCAGGTCACGCTCTGCCTGAACGGCCACACGCTCCGCCTGGCGGATGGCGCTGAGGGCTGCATCATCTTCGTCGCCGTGAGCGATAAGGACGCGGAGCCGTCCGTCCTTACCATCACCGACTGCAACGGAGCGGACAGCTCCAGCAATTATTACGTCGACGAAGACGGCGCGCTTGTCTTTGACGACGGCAGCTATGCCTGGCAGGAGGCCTATATCGCGGCAAGCGAAAAGAACGCGCTTGCCGGTGGCCGGATCACCGGCGCAACAGCAGGCGCGATCAGCGTGGGCGATTATAACGAGCTTTATCTGACAAACGTGAACATCATCGATAACGCGGGCCGCTATGGCGCAGGCGTTGTCGTTGCGGAGCACGCCTCCGCCGTGCTGGACAGCTGCGTCATCGCGGGCAACCGCCTGACGGGCGAAATGAAGGCCTCCGAAAAGCAGATCCTGGGCGGCGGCGTGTACTGCGCCGGTACGCTCGAGCTGAGCGGCACGACCAGCATCACCGGCAACCGCGCGCAGGACGCGCAGGATAACCTCTGGCTGGATGAAACTGCTGCACTCAAGATCGGCGATCTGGGCCTTGACAAGCAGGCGCACATCGGCGTCAGCGGAGCGGCGGAGCAGACGATCCTGACCGGCTACGCAGACGATTTCTCGGAGAACTTTACAAGCGACGATCTTACTCTGACCATCAGCACCGCACGTGAAAACGGCTTCACCGAGCTGACGCTTCAGGAGGCCGTTTATACGCTGACGCTCGATCCCGGCGAAGGAAGCGAACCTGTCACGCTGGAAGCAGAGCAGGGAAAAAGCCTGCACGAACTGAATGTGCAGGCTCCGGAGCGTGAAAACATGACGTTTGACGGCTGGTACACCGAAGAAGGGGACTGCGTCGACGCGGAAGCGCAGCTGCATCTGACCGGCGATACGACGCTTTCCGCCCGCTGGACGCAGGCGGAGCCGCAGAGCGCGGAGGCCGCGCTGCTGACCTATGACCCCGACGCGCCCATCACAAAACAGGAGGCGGCAAAGACGCTTTACCAGATGGCCCGCCAGCTCGGTCTGGACACCGAGGCCGGGCAGGAGGTCGATCTGACGCAGTTTGAAGACGCAGACGAGATCAGTGAGGACGCGGCGGACGCCGTCCGCTGGGCCTATGCCGCCGATCTTCTGACCGAAAAGGACGGGAAGCTCCATGTTGCCGACGAGCTGACCCGGAAGGAGCTGACCCGGATGCTGGAGGATTTTCTGGATCTGATTTAAGCGCCGCGCTGCTTCCGCACCAGAAGCATACAGAGCAGCATCAGAAGCGGGAAAATGATGGCGGCGAGGATGCCTGCGCGGAGCGCTCCGCCGCAGGCGTCCGAGACGAGGCCCGCAAGCGTCGGGCCTCCCGCGCAGCCAAGATCACCCGCCAACGCCAGCAGCGCAAACATCTGCGTTCCGCCTCCCCGGATGGAGGCGGATGCGCGGCTGAACGTTCCGGGCCAGAAAATGCCGACCGAGAAGCCGCACACGGCGCAGCCAAGCAGGCTCAGAACCGGAGACGGCACGAACACGATGCACAGATACGCCCCGACGCACAGCGCCGCGCAGACAGCCATATAGCGGTTTAAGTTCAGTTTTTCGCCGTATTTCCCGAAAATCAGCCGGGAAACGCCCATCATGGCCGCGAACGCCATCGGCCCTGCCAGATCGCCCACGGTCTTCGATACGCCCAGTCCCTGCTCGGCAAAGGCTGACGACCACTGGCTCACGGCCTGCTCCGACGCGCCTGCGCAGAGCATCATCACCATAAAGAGCCAGAATACACGGCTTTTGACGAGCGTGCGCAGCGAAAACGCCTGCTCGCCCTCGGCCTGCATCGGATAGAGCGGCGCGCCCCCGAAGAAGACCGCGTTTCCGACCGGAACGAGCGCCCATAAAAGCGCAAGGAGCTTCCAGTTTCCAATTCCGAACAGCGCGAAAAATGCCGTCGACAGCAGTACAACGCCCATATGTCCCCAGCAATAGAACGAATGGAGCAGGCTCATGTGCTGTTCCTTATTCTGCGTGGGGCAGGATTCCATCACCGGGCTGACAATGACTTCAAGCAGCCCGCCGCCGACGGCGTAGATCACGACGGCGATCAGAAGCCCCGTAAACGCATCCGGCAGCGCATCCGGAAGAATGGTCAGCAAGACAAGTCCTGCAGCCGAAGCAATATGCGACAGCAAAATGGCCGCGCGGTAGCCGATGCGGTCCAGAAACCACGCCGAGAGCAGATCAATGCCGAGCTGAATGCAGAAATTGATCGTGATGAGCAGCGTGATTTTCGAAAGCGGGATCTGGTACGTCCGCTCGAACATGACGAACAGCAGCGGAACAAAGTTATTGACGATGGCCTGCACGATATAGCCGACATAGCAGCCAAGGATCGTCCGGCGGCAGGAGCTTTGCATGGGAAGTACCTCGTTTTTTGCAGATTACCGCCTTTATATCACATCCGCACGGTCTTTGCAAGCGTCCTGCGGCCCGAAAATTTTTTTCGCTTTACCGAAAAAAACACTTGACAAACGCGAATTTCAGGCGTATACTGCGTGGCAAGATGAAACCGTTGATGCAGACGAGTAAGCAGACAGGATTTCTCCCAGAGAGCTGCCGGGTGGTGCGAGTGCAGCAGAAAGACGTTTGCCGAATGGACTGCGGAGGGCAGGCTGAACGCGAAGGCAAGTAGGCGCTGACGGAGTCCCACCGTTACAGGGGAGGATGCGTGCAGGCGCGTCATGAGCGGACAAGCAATTGTCAATTTGGGTGGCACCGCAGAAGTTTTTCAGACTTTTGTCCCAAGAGATCAAACCGATAACCGGTTTTCTCTGTGGATGAAGGTCTTTTTTGTTTCCCTTTTCCCGGAGAAAGCCAAAACGCGAAAGGAGAAACAACTATGAAAACCGAAAACATTCCTTACAAGATCTATCTGTCTGAGTCTGAGATGCCCCAGAATTGGTACAATGTCCGCGCGGACATGAAAAACAAGCCCGCGCCTCTCGTGAACCCCGGCACCGGCAAGCCCATGGGCTTTGACGATCTGCGCCCCGTTTTCTGTGACGAGCTGATCGAGCAGGAGCTGGACAACGACACGCCGTATATCCCCATCCCGCAGGAGATCCGCGATTTCTACAAGATGTACCGTCCGTCGCCGCTGGTGCGCGCGTACTGCCTCGAGGAAAAGCTCGGAACCCCGGCGAAGATCTATTACAAATTCGAGGGCAACAATACCTCCGGCAGCCACAAGCTGAACTCTGCCATCGCGCAGGCGTATTACGCCAAAAAGCAGGGACTCAAGGGCGTTACGACCGAGACGGGCGCCGGTCAGTGGGGCACGGCCCTTTCCATGGCCTGCGCGTATCTGGGGCTTGACCTGAAGGTCTTCATGGTCAAGTGCTCGTATGAGCAGAAGCCCTTCCGCCGCGAGGTCATGCGCACCTATGGCGCAAGCGTCACGCCCAGCCCATCGAACACCACGAATGTCGGCCGCGCCATTCTCGCGAAGGACCCCGACACGACCGGTTCTCTCGGCTGCGCTATCAGCGAGGCCGTCGAGGTCGCCACGACCACGCCCGGCTACCGCTATGTGCTCGGCAGCGTTCTGAATCAGGTCTTGCTCCATCAGTCGGTCATCGGTCTGGAAACGAAGATCGCGCTCGATAAATACGGCATTACGCCCGATATCATCATCGGCTGCGCCGGCGGCGGCTCCAATCTGGGCGGCCTGATCGCGCCGTTCATGGGCGAGAAGCTCCGGGGCGAAGCGGATTACCGCTTCATCGCTGTCGAGCCCGCCTCCTGCCCCAGCTTCACCCGGGGCGTCTACGCTTACGACTTCTGCGACACCGGCATGATCTGCCCGCTGGCCAAGATGTACACCCTGGGCAGCAGCTTCATC
>ERZ827528.2647-NODE-2647-length-16023-cov-10.322583_pt1 | contig 16023 bp, 13 predicted proteins | sample MGYA00519768_ERZ827528 | MGnify/ENA primary metagenome ERZ827528 (study PRJEB31778, sample SAMEA3449343) | human gut metagenome | biome: human gut; feature: human-associated habitat; material: faeces | place: United Kingdom | collected 2010/2012 ...
CAGGCCATCCCGCACATCGGCGGGAGCGTGATAATAGATCTCACAGGGCCAGAACACCTCTGCGGCCAGTGCCGTCCGCTGGATCTCCGGGGTGATGGCATCATGGTAGCCGAGCAGCTGCCAGAAGTCGGTGAACTCCGGGTCCTCCATCTCCGCCAGCCGCTGAATGTTCTGAATCAGGTTTCTCTGTTTTTCGGCAATTTGTTCCGGCGTCCAGGCCAGCGCAGCATTTCGCTCCTGCTCACACTTGCATTTCCAGCATAATCCTTCGTAACCCAGGGGTGTCCCGCAGCTGGGACAGGTATATTTGAGTGCCATCGCATCCATCTCCTTTCAGAATACAAAAAACACCTTACATCAGCCTGTCACCGAGACAGACCGACACAAGGTGTGAAAGACCGCAAGAGAGGAACTATATCCGGTTTCAGATACAGAAAACTTCTCAGACTCTATTCTTTTTTCTATCTGAACGGTGGTCCGCCACCTATAGATACTACACATCGGAACCTCTCATTGCTGCTGTCAACTAATAAGTCCAGAATATGCACAGCTGCAGGCACTGCATAATCTCATATCTTCCCTATTCAAATACATCTGTTTTTAAGGTAAGTATATCATATCAATTTACCGATTGCTATAGAAACATTCTTAAAAATAGGCATAAATGTATTTTTTTAAGCGTATACGCATTTCAACTTTTGAGAAAGGAATAGTATTCTTAAAGGAAAGAGGTGATGGAATGGCAGCCGAAGATATCAATATTGCATTTGGGAAACATCTGAGAGGTATCCGAATTCAGCTTGGAATGAATCAGGATGATGTTGCTGCTGCCTGTGGGATTGATCCTACATCCATCAGTCGACTGGAACGCGGCGAAACAAATGCTACACTCACCACTCTGCAGCGTCTTTCCAAAGGATTATGTATTCCTCTGCAGGATCTGATGGACCTTAGAGAAGTATATCAGGTCACAGTTGTGGGCGAGGAACTTCTGGGTGAAATACAGTCACTCCTGGGAAAGCTCAGTCTGGAAGAACAGCAGTTTATTCTGAATTTTATCAGAAGCTTTGTATCACTAAGGAATGATTCCAATGACTAATATGGAATAACCCCTTTCCCTTTTGAATCCTCTTTAATTGTAAGCAGCTTGATTTTACTGAAACGCAAAAGGCACCTATCTGCTGGTATCCCAAACCAGCGGACAGATGCCTCTTTTTTTGCTATGAATTTTTGGGGGTATATAAAAACAGCGCCCTTTTTGAAATGCAAAATCAAAAAGGGCGCTGGGATTTTTTCTGAAAACAAAAGGTTCGAATCATGCCAGTGCCTGAAATCGGCCATAGGCGATCTTTTGTTTCAGAGCTGAAATTTGGGACACAAAAACCCCGGAAAAGGGCGATCGGATGCGGGTTTATCCGCATCCGATCTAAAGTGTTCCCGCTATATGGCAGGCGGGAACACTTTAGATTTCTCCGCTCACTTGCCCTCCATAGTCAGGGAGGGGGCGTTTGTGGGGGAACCGCAGGTTCCTACCACACTTGAGCGAAGCGGACGTCCCGCCCGCAGGCGGCTGACTTCCATCGGAAGTCAGAGTCCCAACCAAACAAAAAAAGCACCTTTTCAGGTGCCTTTTTGTTTGGCAAGTGGGAACAGGGAGCACTTTAGATCACTTGGGCATAGACTGCAATTTTGGACAAAAAGAGACCCGGAACGTAAATGATACTAGGTCTTTGCTTGTTATAATAAAAGCCTTGATCGTAATTTGTTTTCCAATTTTAATCCCAATTTTCAATCCATATAAGAAGCTACACTTTAATTTCTGATAAATACTGATCTCTGAATTTTTTCAAAAGCATATCACCTTTATCAGAATTTAAAATTGTAAAAACCTGCTGCTCATAGTGAACTGTTCTACCGAACTTAAATAGAGATTCACATTGTGTAATTACGCCTTTCGCATCCAAATGCCTAAGAATTGTGTTGTAGTCTTTTTCAGCAACTAATTCTGAATGAAGTTTTATATATTTTTTTGCTATTTCATCAATCTCACTATCACTCTTTCTTTCGGCATTGTATAAAGCTTTGAGTTGATTAATATCTTTTAAAGACTTTATTTTACCGCGATAATCAAATTTATCGCGTAAATCAAATGCAACATGTTTGGCTATCCAAGAATCTTTCTGCTCAACAAATAATTCATAAATCTTTTTCTTCACATTGTTTATTACTGTTACCTTGTCTTCTTCAAGGCAATATGTTTCAACCATTATTAGCAGCAACTCTTCAGATAACAAAAAGTTTTCAATTTCAAAGAATGGCAAATGGTATATTCCTCTAGTGGCCAATGAATTCAAATAATCATCCGTTTTATAATCGCAGTCAACGATACCATATACTTTTTGTGGCAGACCTGTTGTTTTGTATGCCTTTATAGATGCTATAACTTGATCACAGCCACCAGAGGCAACTACTTTGAATTCCGGGAACATAAACTTGAACACTTTGGAATCATATTTGTATTCATTTTCAGATTCACAAAATATAATCGGTTCTCTACTTCCCACTAACTCAATCATTAATTTTTGTGGCAAATCTTTGTTCTCTTTTAATTGTTGCCATTCCCATTTCTGCCCATTGTACTTTTCAATCCAATATATTTTGGAGTTTACTCTTGAAGCGACGAAGTCACTATCATGCGTTAGATAGACAAACACAGAGTTCGGACGCTCTCGTTCGATGAAATTCCATAACTTTGAGACAACAGCTGGATTTAAATTGTTTTCAGGTTCATCAATAAAGTAAAAGTCTTTGTCTTCTTGCAAGAGTATCCCTATAAGGAAATAAAGGATTGATTTTTCTCCACTACTCAAGTACTTCAGAGAATACTTTTCCCCACCTAATGACCTAACACAAAGGCCATGCTCAAAAAACAACTCCCTGTCTTTTACAAGATCATGCCACTTTCTAATGATTTTTTCAGTTACGCCATTGCATACCCTTTTCTCATTTTCTTCGTTTCTCTCGCGCTCAAGAAGATTAATAAAATAATCAAATTGCGTAATAATTTCTTTTCCTTGCCAAGGATCGTCAATATTAGTTGACCGCTTATAACTTTCATCAAAATCTTTTTTAAATGCGTCGTAGGAACGCTTCGGATTAAACTTCTCGTTTACAAGCAGCACTCGATCCGCTGGAAAATATTGAATACTTGCCCCTGTTGTATCTTGTTGGAGTTTTCTTAATAGCGTCGTTTTTCCACATCCATTTGGTCCAACAAAAACCACATTTCTTTTTTCTTCGCTAAGAAAATCCAAATATTTTATTGACTCAAATTTTGCAATATAATCCTTTAAAGCTGAGGCTAAGGTATCAACTTGGGAAACAGGTTTATTATCGACATAAAATAAACTTTTACCACTAAGTCCTGTCAATATTTTTACCGGAAACTCGTTCAGAATTGATTCCACAGCATTTTTATATCTATCGGTACCGTGTTCCAGCGTGGAATTAATCTTTTTATAAAAATTACGAATTTCAGTAATTGATGGCTGAAGGATTGTTAAGTTGTTTTCGTGCGCAAAGTCAGCAAGTTGATCAAATGTTAAATTAGTATACATAATAGTTCCTCATTTCATAAACGGAATTATAATCTCTTTTTTTCAGCATATCATAACATATTGTTGATATCGAGGTGACCTTATTCAAAATGTGTTTTTATCTTCCACTCAGCTCACCAGCAGTCAGGAATATGGTGTTTGCAAGGGGATCACAGGCTTCTACCACATTTGAGTGAAACATACTATCCGTCCACAAGTGGGAGCCCTTAATCGTCAAATCATTCAGTTACATATATTGGCTTGAAAAGGAGAAGTTCAACAGACTTCTGTCGTTTGTATTTGATTCATATCACTACTGAAAAAATCGCGCCATCATGGGTTTGACTTATAGGTATTTTCTACTAACAGACATCTTCGTTTTGTATAGCACTATCCTTGAATCTTCTTTCTCTTGGCAGAGGGAATTACTTCCTCATGAAAAAACAGGTGACTACGGTTGGTGGATTATCAAAGGGACGTTTAATAGAATTATTCCTTGCATAGAGAAGCATTTTATCTGCAAACTGCGCCTCTTTTGATCCATTCAAACTTTCGAAAATTTTGATTAAATAGTCGAAAAGCGAGTTTGATTCATCTTTGTACTATCCCTTATACTCGAAAAAAAGCCAATCTTTAATTTTTATAAACTCTCTTCTCTCGTTATCTGCCAAATCATTTTGATACAAGCGTCGGCACACAGCTGTTTTTAATCGCTCACAATATCCTACTTTGGCGACTACATCTTTCACTGTAAATAGATGTAACCAAGGATATCCTGTAGCTTGCTCCACTAAAAAATCATAAGCTTTATCGTATTTTTTTAAGCTCTGATAAATTTTGACCATTGCATAACTGATCTCCTGCTTTACCATGTGTTCATCTTTACCTATTTGTGCTCCAGCATAAATGAGTTCATCCAAATTTTCTTCCCAGAAGTCTTGCCCCATTTCGGTAACGTAAGCGGTTTTACAATGTCCGCTTCCCAACACATCAAGATAAAAACGGTACGTCTGTACATTAAGTGAGTTTTCTTTAGCTATAAGCTTTTTTTCTTTTTCATTTATTTGTGCTACAGCTTTACTAAGTTTGGCTTCTTTTTCAGAAAGAACTTGCTCCTTTCGTCCTAACTCCTCAGATTTTTTTGTAAGATTGACAAATTGATTTTGATATTCCATCTTTAACTCATCGACTAAACTCAAAACCGGCTTGTACCCTTCTGCAACGGAGGGCGCAATATCTTCGTCAAGTTGTAAGTAATACTGCTTTGCGATATACCCCTTTAAAATATTGTTACCCTTGGAAATTTCAATCCACTTCCACTCCTGCTTACCATCAATATCCGTTAGAGCAGAGTATGTCGAAGCACTAATAAATATCGTTCCATTTCCTACAGCTCCGCTAAATTTGCAGGCAAGATTTGTACTGTTACCAATCCAAGCAATACCAAACTCATCTTCAGCATCCTCCTGCTGCTCTTTTCCTTTCATACCAACTTTTGATAAAGTAATTTCTCCAGTATGTATTCCTATCCCGCAGGAAATCCTATGCTTCATAACCTGATCTAGCACCGGATTCAGTAGTTTGTCAACCGCTGTCGTAATATATCTAGCTGCGCGAACGGCTTTGTCTTCTGATTTTCCATCCTCACCATCTATGAATATAGCAAGGACTCCGTCTCCCATGAAATCTCTCACAACACCACCAGAATAGCGAATTGCCTGCACAACAGTTCGAATATAACTTCTATATATTTTAACAAGTTGATCATCGTTAAACTTCTCAGGAAGTTTGGTTGATTCGCGCATATCAACAAAAAGAACAGATATTTTGCCACGGTAAATCTTGTTTGAGTCAGTGAGATCGTGTGTTAACGGTAATTGGTTAGACATAGCACTTGGAAGTACCTCGGATGAAATAATCCTACTAATAGCCGTTGACAGTGAATCAACCTCTGTTTTTTTTATTTTGTCTTCGCTCATATAAGTTCTCCTCAGTTAATATTTTGACTCCAAATAAAACGCCTCACCATTCTCTGTGGAAGTAAAATGTATTCTTCCCCCCTTACTGGAAGGCCATTGGTTTCTCACTTTTTTTGAAACTTTTACTTTATTTTCGGTTTCATTTGCATAATGAGATGCTATGTTTATACAGTCTCCAAATGCTTTAACATCGTATGAATCTGCAATTCCAATTTTAGTTACGATTACGCTATCAAATGTAACACCTACTCCAATGCTAATATCTGGGCCGAGATTTTCTTCTCGAATAATACGATTAATTACAGCCTCTCGGACAGTCAGCATATCCCTTCCGCATAAACCAGCGTTTTGTACTGCCAGTGTTTTCACCATGTAATCTTTTTCACGCGCGACCTTCCCACCCCAAAAAACCATTAATCCATCGCCCATAATATCAATTACTTTTCCTTGATAGTGTTTGACAACTTCTAGTAGTGCTGTGAGAAAAACGTGCATTGTTAAAAATGTCTTTTCTGGTCCTACTTGCTGTGCGCGTATTGTAGACCGCCTCATATCTACAAATAGTACAGCAAAGTTTTCCTTATCGTATGATCCAAATTCAAGTTTTGCTGCTTCAAAACCAGGAATTGCATCTGAAATAGCAGTAGCACTATGCTCAAACATTACTCTTGTGTTACGAACATTATTATTTGCCTTATTGAAGTGTTCCAAGGTGCTTTTATAAATAGCCGAAATATCAACAGCCACAGTAATCCTCCTTATAATGCAGATAATAGACATAACATGACAATAGCTGTAAAAATAATTAAGAACATAGAAAAAGACCTTAACGCCAACCTATTGGTAGCTTGCTTTTGACGGTTGATATCATTTAGCTTGTAGAGTTCAGCTGCCATATTTACAATGACATCTTCATCACTCATAGAAAGGACATCCGCCTTATATGCATCAAACGAGTATTCCTTCGTAGATTGAGTCCAAAACCATTTCGATTGATACCCAATTTTCGACACATGGCTTCGAATTGTTAAGATACCAAATACAAACAAACTGATGGTACTCATAGCCAGTAATACAATTAAAATAAAAAGTATTACCCCTTGCCAGCTACAAGGGCTCACCGAAGTGATGAGCTGTCCAATGAACTCATAGCAACTAAAAAGCCCAACAATTAGAGCAACAGAAGCAGCCATAATTATGGAGACCTTAGTATCCGATAATTGAATATAGGACGATATATCAGAAATAGCACTAGATAAAAAAGCCTGCTTGATTTCATTTGTTCTTTTTTCCGCATTTGCGATATCAATATTGTCCATCAATAACTCTCCTTTATCAATTGATTAAACTTATTATACCATTTAAATATAGCGATAGTGTCTTCATAATCAAAAGTGTATTGAAATCGATAGGCGTTTTAACGGGGCTTCTATTATAGCTATTGTCTGTATACCAAAATAACCCTTTCTTTGCTTCACTCTTAAAACAATATAACGGTTTTCTCAGTGGGAAATATTATTGAAAAATAGTGTTATCACTAAATTCTTCAAAAAGCATTTTCATTTAAGCGTTCTAAAGGACAGTTCAAATCTTGGTCGGTATACTAAATGGTTGCTGTATCCAGTATGCAATCCCCTTTTTCTTGCCCGACTTTACAACCAATGCATCGATTTACAATTCCGCAACGATCAGGGTTTGTATTGGTACAAACGATTTGGTTGGGATAGCGATCAGGATAAAGGTCAAATATCCCCCATCGTACGTAGGATGATCCACTATTGGATATCAAATACTTCTCTGCGTTTGGTAAGAGCCAGCTATAATATGCCTTTGTTCCATGATGAGATATTTTTACTGCTTTATATCTATCCGCCAAATTCGGTGCAATATATCTATCAAAGACATATGTTCCAACATCACCTAACATTAAAAGTTCCTTATCGTACTCAAATACCGTGCTGCAATCATTCATACAATTAATCTGCTTGCTATTTATTGAACTCATTAGACGCATAATTTCATAATCAACATTAGTTCTTACACTAAAATCACATATTTTTTGATATGCTGCATCTAATTCTTCAAACAACTCCGGTCTAAAGTACTTGGTTTTAGAAACAATCTGTTTTTGAGAAAATCTTTCTGGAACTACATATCGTTCATATTGATTCGCCGGAACACTTCCATCATTTCCCTCAAAAGTATCTTTGTGAAGCACCCGGTCACCACGCGTTATATCACGTTGATCTTGCCTCCTATTATCGCCCTGCTCGTATTTGTCTGGGTATTCACCTTGATAAGAAAAGCTGCCGCGTATCTCCGCCAGTGCTTCAATGTAATTGTTCACAGCATTTTTTACTGAATCCAAATTTTTGATTTTGCTTGTGAGCAATATTTCTGCTTCTTCTGAATATACCGGCCGTTCCGAAACATACGAATACGGCGGCCACAAAATCCTAATTGTCTTGTTTCCGAAAACAGGAGCATTCCCCATACCTAAACATACAACATGCTCAAAATCATCTACTAAACGGGGAATACTCATAATAAATCGGTGAAATGTATCAAGTTTCGCGGTCTGCTTCAAAATTCTCCAGTATGTCCAATTTTTTATTATGCTAGTTAAATACTCATCAAACGAAAACAACCCCTCTTTTGATTTATAAAAATATGAGGGCAAGTACAGATAATTAAATTTAACTTCCCCTGCTAACTCCGCAAATCCATTATAATGATCTTCATCCAAATGAGTAACAAGAGCACTTGAGTGATTATTGCAAAGAAGACTTTTTACTGCATCTGCTGCAGTTTTCCCCTTTCTTTCAAACTTTGATCCGCAGTCCACTAGCAAAGAATGTTCTTCGTTGATTAGATAGATTGCTTCGCCATAATTTACATCCATCATTTTAATAACCATTATGTACCTCGACTCATTTTGCTAACAATACTCAGAAACACAGATATTGAATAGATAGCTTTGTTAATTCTACAATAAAAACTATAAAATCATTACATTCGATATTGTTCCCTTTTAAAAACGATTTGATAAACGCCAGTTTAACAATTACATGGCAATTAAATTCACTGATTCATCAATTTTATGTTTGCTCTTAGATTACCAAAGATTCTTTACCCTCTACGTAACTCCTATGAGCACTGCTTTTCAAGTCTTATTTTTATTATACCATTTCTTGATGGATCTCTGTACCGCCTCTCAAGCAGACTACTATCTCATGTGCAGAGAGAACTTTCACCGTTTCCACCACCTGCCGGATGAAGGATTCATCCCACTCTGTAATCTGATCCGGAGCATCTTTCAGTATATTTTCTACACTCCTAAGTCTGCCATTTACTGCTTGGTTTTCGTTTTGTACCTCCAGGATATCAGCTTTCTGTTTTTTCAAAGCTGCGGCTCTATCATTCACCGATTTGAACAATTCACTGTATTGCATAAAATCATGGCTTTCCCGCGATTCCTGGAAGAGTCTCTGGAATTCTTTCTCCAGGTCAGCCAACTCATTGTCTATTTGTGCAAGGGTCATATCCATTTCGGTATCCGGGGAGAGCTCCAAGCGGATCACATTCGTGAGTTGCTGCACCAGTAAAGGCTTTTCGTCCATTGCGGAGTTTATAGCTTCAAGGATGGCTCTGTGAAGTAATTCTTCCTCGATAGACGGAGAACTCTTACAGTATTTGGAGCCGTAGTCCAACCGGCTGCTGCACCGCCACATAATCTTCTTTCCTGATTTTCTGGTCCAGGTACAGCGACGGTAAGATGATCCACATTCTCCGCAGACCAAGCGGTCGCTTAGAGCGTATTTTGATGTAAAGCAGGACAAGCCAGTTACAGCCTTTTTATTCTGTGAACGGCGTGAACTGCGTCTTGCAAATTCCGCTTGAACTGCCCGATATGTTTCGCGGCTGACGATTCCCTCATGGTTATTCTCTACCAGATACATGGGAAGCTGTCCGGTATTCCGAATCACTTTTTTGCTGAGGCAATCGCTGATATATGTCTTCTGCATCAACACATCACCACAGTACTTCTCATTTTTTAAGATGCCCTGAATTGTATGGATGGACCAGTTCTCTCTGCCCTGAATGGAGGGGATTTTTTCATTTTCGAGCCACTCCTGGATCATACGAAGGCTTTGGCCCGCCAGGAAGCTGTCATAGATCCGGCGCACCACTTCCGCCTCCCCAGGTATGATCTTGGGTTCTCCATCCTCACCCCGTTCATACCCATAAAAGTTCTTGTATTGGAAGTTCACTCGTCCTTCCCGCATAGCCTGTCTTTTTCCCCATCGAACATTCTGGCTGATGGACTCGCTTTCTGCCTGGGCAAAAGCGCCCATCATCGTGATGATCATCTCACTGTCAGAATCCATCGTGTTGATGTTTTCTTTTTCAAAAATCACCGCGATTCCCAGATTCTTGAGAGCTCGGATATAGTTCAGACAATCCACTGTGTTCCGGGCAAACCGGGAAATCGATTTCACAAGGATCAGGTCTATTTTCTTTTTGCGGCACATGCGGATCATTTTGAGAAATTCAGGACGCTTTTGAGCGGATGTTCCGGTAATACCCTCATCCGCAAATATCCCTGCCATTGTCCAATCCGGGTTTTTCATAATCTTATCTGTATAGTAAGCCTTCTGTGCATCATAGCTGGTAAGCTGTTCCTCGTCATCTGTCGAAACCCGGCAGTAAGCCGCAACCCGGAGCTGTCGGCGCGACGCTTTTCCCAGATCCATTTCCGGTTTTGGTGGGATCATCGTGATCCTGCGTTTCCCATTATTCATTGTGCTCCTCCTTTCTCAGTATTTGACCATTTCGCAGTTTCAGATATATGAAACCCTTTTGCTGAAACTGGATTTCTTTTACTATTTTCGCGATGTCATCAATACTGATCTTCCCATCCTTCAGACTCAAGAGAAGATGTCGGATTCGTATCGCTTCATATCGCTCTGCATTTGTATCCTCGAGCTGTGCAGCGGCCAGCTGCAGGGCAATCGTTGCCGCTTCCTGTTCATCCAGGTTTGCCTGGCAGAATTGCTCCTCCAGTCTGGTTTCCAGCTCCCTGTGCTTACTGATTTCCCGCAAGGGAATATCGATTTTGTCTGGATCAAGCATACAAGGCAGGATCAAGTCTTTTACTTCCTGCAGTAGGGTTTGATCACTGATCCTTTTCCAGGTAATTCCGCATTCAGGACAGGACCAGCAATTCTCTCGTTCTTTTTTCAGCCTTCTGCCGCATACGCCGCAAACCGTAATCTTTCTCAGAAGGCGCATCTTTTTATTTTGCTCGGTTGCTGCCCCTGTCTTAGGCCGCTTTCTCTGTACTGCCTGGAACACTTCGGGGCTGATAATCCGGGGAATAGTCGAGGTTCCCATATAACTTGGATTTTGTAAAATTCGAGCCACCATGCTTTTACTCCATGGTCTCTGATCGCCGTAGTAGAAGACTGGCTGCAGATTAAGCATGGAAACCAAGCCGTTATAAGAAACACCAGATTGGTAATTTTCAAATATTCTGCAGACCAGAGCCGCTTCTGTCTTTTGAATACTCACCTTTCCCATTTTCATCTCATAGCCAAATGGCAGCTTTCGATTTGCCATTATCTCACCGGCCTTTCCAGTGATTCACTGATTTCTACTCCATTGATCAGTTTGAATCGGATGCAGCTACTGCTTTCAACAACAGCCTTCTCCACCAGATCCTCAAAAATTATTTCATCAAACTCTGAAAGGTACTCTGGCATAGAATACAGCTTTTCAAGAAGCTCTCTGGTTTTTACAAGGGCTCTGTTTCTGCCTGCGCCAATCAGGTTTTCTTTCTTTTCCTGTGCTTCCCGAAGCGCTTTTGCTACCTCATTGCTTTTGGATATAAAAAAATCAGAATCGCCAAGGCCGTGCATCTGCATCTCGGCCAACATACGATTCTGATCCATCAGATCCCCTATTTGTTTATTCAGCTCTACAATATCGATCCGCCACAAAAGTTTTCGTTCATCGATTTTCGTAAGATTCTCCTTCAGATTTTCAAGAACCTGTATTCCATCCAGACGAATCCGGTGGTAGGCTCTCAGAAACGCATTGATGATCTCCGATTCTGGAACCTGCTCAATCGGACAGTTTTCCTTCTTAAGGTTATGATTACTTCCTATTAGGAACACTGTAAATACAAGGCTTTTCGGAGCCAACAAACCAGAAAAAATAATATTTGATCTATCACATTACGCAAAAAGCCGTCCGGCATGAAAAACGGGCGGCTTTTTTGCGTGGATAGACGGAAAGGAGGCACAAAAATAACTACAAAATTTTAGCGTTCAAATTTGTGCAACTTTAACGAAAAGGAGGATCGTAAATGGCCGATGAAAAATTGAATACGGGCCCTGCGGAGAATATTTCCCCGGAGGCCGCCGAGCCTATCGCCACACCCGAACAGGCCGCAGCATCTGAACCCCAGCAGGAACAGACCGGGCCTGCCATACCTGAGCCCGGCGATGTGGTTGTGTCCTTTGACAAAATCAATGAGCTTATGGCAGAAAAGAGACAGAACGCCCGCGCCGAAGTCGAAAAGGCGGAAACCCCCGAAGCGCCGGAGGCGGCAGCCCCCGGAGAAACACCGCAGCCCGCCAATACGGAGGAACCGAAAAAGCCGCGCCGTGGCCGTCCGCCGAAAGCAGAAAAGGCCGCGACTGAAAATCAGAAAGCGGAGAAATCGGCTGGGGCCCGCAAGGGCCGCCCACCCAAGGCGGATAAGGCGGCCCCTGACAAGCCCAAGCCGTCCAAACGAGACAAAGTGTCCCGAAGCGATGGAAAGGCCCCGGATGCCAAGGAGCCCATTAAGCCCGCACAGGATACGGCACTGAAGGAAACTGCTGCTGTGGAACAGACGGCTCCCGAGCCGACTACACCGCCCCGCCCGGTTGAGGAAGGCAAGCTGGTTTATCTGAAACTTTCCGAGGTTCATCCGTTTCACACATTCCGTCCGCACCCCTTTAAGGTACGGGACGATGCGAAGATGCAGGAAATCGTTGCTTCTATCCGCGTAAACGGTGTAATGGTTCCCGGTCTTGCCCGCCCGGAGAAAGACGGAAACGGCTATGAAATTGTAGCGGGCCATCGCCGTACCCACGGCAGTGAACTGGCGGGGCTGGAGGAAATGCCCTTTATTGTCCGTGAAATGACCGACCACGAAGCGGTACAGGCCATGAAGGACAGCAACAAGCAGCGTGACGGGATGCTCCCCAGCGAATTGGCCGCGCTGCTGGAACTCGAGGTTGAGGACATCAAGCATCAGGGCGGGCGGCTGAAAGGCGTTGCGGAAGGCGATGTTGGAAAACGCTCGGTTGAGATTGTGGGCGAGGCGCATGAGATGAACTATAAAAAGGTCATGCGCTACTTGCGGCTCAACTCTCTTGTGCCGGAGCTTCTGGATAAGGTAGACGATAAAAAGATGGGCTTCATGCCTGCCGTGGAGCTGTCCTACATCAAACCGAAAAATCAGAGGCTTATTGCTGTTTCCATTGACGGGGAGCAGGCTTCGCCCTCGCTGGCCCAAGCTAAACGGCTCCGGGAGCTGGATAAGGAAGGCAAGCTCAACGGCGATGTCATTGACGGCATCTTATCAGAACAGAAAAAGGAGGATCGAGGCGTGATTATTTCTACTGCGGAACTGGAAAAGTATTTTGGCAAGGAGGTCACTCCCGCCAAAATGAAAGAACAGATTATGTCCCTGCTGGATGACTGGAAAGAAAAACAGCCGCCGGAGCTGGCAAAAGCCCCGAAAAAGCAGGAACTTGACAAGTAACAACTTCGAGACACTTTGTCCCGAGGGCCCCGCCCTCGCGCAGAAGCTCTGGTGGTATATATCCCCCGTCGCCGCCTGTTTTTTAGTACAGCCGGGAGTGGGCCGTCAAGGGTGCAGCGCACCGCCGTTTTCGGCGGCTCGCCCTTGACGGTCTGCCCCGGCTGTGCTATTTCCCCGGCAAGCGGCGGGGGTATATCCTCCAGAGCCGCCCCCTTTCCCAAGACTGGGAAAGGGCGTGGGGTTTGGGTTGAACTTTCTTATTAAAATATCGGAGGTATGAACGATGAAACGACCCCTTGCTTATATCACCGCTGCATGGCTCGGCGGCGATAGCGAAAACGCAGAACTGGCGGCGCAGTATTGCCGCACCGTGTATGAGGCAGGCTTTTCTCCTATTTGTCCGCCTTTGTACTTGCCCCTGTTTCTCAATGATGCTGTTCCCGAGGAGCATAAAAGCGGCATCGACATGAGCCGTGACCTGCTCCGCCGTTCTCATGTGCTGGTTGTCTGCGGGCACAGTATGACCGAATCCATGAAAAATGATATTGCCGTGGCCCAGCGGCTGGGAATTACGGCAACAACCCTTGAGGGCATCCTGACCGTCAAGGGACAGGGCCGCCGCTAATGGCAACCCTGTTTGAAGCCTACGTTACCAACGCCGGAAAGTACAGCGAGGGCCAGCTTGTGGGTGAAACACTGAAATTTCCCACAACCGCCCAGGAGGTGGAGGCTCTCTTGAAACGGATCGGCGTGGATGGCGTCCGCTATCAGGAAATTTTTATTACCTCTTTCGATGGGGATGTGCTGGGGCTCTATGACCATTTGAGCGAGTATGAAAATCTGGACGAGCTTAATCATCTGGCCTGCCTGCTTTCCGAGCTTACCTCATCGGAGCTGGAAACACTGGAGGCCGTCCTCGACAGCGGCGATCACTGTTCTTCGGTGCGGGACATCATCAATCTGACACAAAATCTGGACTGTTACGGCTTTTACCCCGGCGTATCCGATGAGGAAACGCTGGGGCGTATTTATGTGGACGATCTGGAAATGTTGGATGTGCCGGATCAGGTAAAACCGTATTTCGATTATGAGGCGTATGGCCGGGATGCCTGCATCCACGAAAACGGCCATTTTGCCCCGGGCGGCTATGTTGTCAAAGAAAGCGATCATTTCGTGGAAGTGTATCACGGCTTGCAGGATATTCCCAAGGAGCATAAGGTGTTCTCTTTCCCGAAGCTCTCTATCCGGGAGCAAATGGCCGCTTATCAGGAAATCATAGACGGTTCTTCTTTGGAGGGCTACCGTCAAATGCAGAAAAAAGACCGTGGGGATCGGTGATGGCACTTCGAGACAAATTGTCCCAAGGAAGGAGGCGGTGTAACTGATTGATGAAGATATTTCCCGGCGCACGATAGCCATATCCGTAAAAACAACCAAGCTGACGGCGCGGGGACTGGCGTATGTGCTGGGCATGGTGGGCCGGAAGATCCGCAAGGCATACCGTGGGCGGCAAGTACCGCATGGCAAACAAAGTGTGCGAAAGCTCATGGCCCACGGCACAGCCACAAACAGCATTGAGCTATCCGGGGATGCCAAGTCCTTTGACCGCGTGGCCCGGAAATGGAATGTGGACTATGCGTTCTATAAAACCGGGTCGGACAAATACCTGCTGTTTTTCAAGGCTGGACAGGCAGACGCAATGACCGCCTGCTTTTCTGAGTATTCCCGGAAGGTGTTAAGCAAAGCAAAATCGAACCGTGTTCCCATCCGAGAACAACTGCAACAGGCGGCGGATCAGCTTTCCAAAGAAAAGCCGAAACAGAAAGAACGTGCAAAGGAGGTGGCCCATGAGGACAGATAAGATTAGAAAATATCTCATTCCGAACATTCCCTATCTGTTCATCCTGTGGGCGTTCCTCAAGCTGGGAACGGCCTACCGGCTGGCGGCGGGTAACGATTTTGCACATAAGCTCATCGGGCTGGGCCAGACGATTGGCCCGGCCTTTGCTGACTTTGCACCCGGTCTTGCCCCGCTGGATTGGCTTATCGGTATTGTAGGAGCCGTTGGTTTCCGGCTGCTGATCTATTTCAAAAGCAAGAACGCTAAGAAGTTCCGGCGGGATGCAGAATACGGCAGCGCTCGATGGGGAACGGAAAAAGACATCAAACCGTTTGTCGATCCGAAGTTTGAAAACAACGTGATTTTGACCGGGACGGAGTTTCTCACGATGAACACCCGCCCTAAAATCCCCGCAAATGCCCGAAACCTGAATTGCTGCATTATCGGCTCGTCCGGCTCCGGCAAAACCCGCTTCTGGCTTACGCCCCAGCTTTTACAGGCCCATTCCTCTTATGTGGTGGTCGATCCGAAAGGTGGTGTGCTGGGACAGGTCGGGGGTTTCCTGCAAAAACGCGGGTACAAAATCAAGGTATTCAACAGCATAGATTTTTCAAAATCCATGCACTATAACCCGCTGGCGTATATCCGCAACGAGGCCGATATTCTGAAATTCGTGGATGCCCTGATTTCCAACACCAAGGGCGAAGGCAAGGAAGGCGATCCATTCTGGACGAAATCGGAAACGCTTTTGTACTGCGCCCTGATTGCCTACATCATTTTCGAGGGGCCTGC
>ERZ827528.2666-NODE-2666-length-15927-cov-9.629725_pt1 | contig 15927 bp, 10 predicted proteins | sample MGYA00519768_ERZ827528 | MGnify/ENA primary metagenome ERZ827528 (study PRJEB31778, sample SAMEA3449343) | human gut metagenome | biome: human gut; feature: human-associated habitat; material: faeces | place: United Kingdom | collected 2010/2012 ...
GTCGGGAGCGGCGGCGCGAGGCGTCGGCTGCTGCTGGGGCATGGCGGCGGGGCGCTGCTGCTGCGGGGCAGCAAACTGCTGCTGGCCGGCGCGCGGGGCGCTGGCGGCACGGCTTGACGCGGAGTTGTTCTGGCCCAGGCCGTTCTGATAGGCGCGCTCTTCTTCGTACAGGCGGCCGAGCGTGGGGGCATCGACGTTCTCGGCAAAGACCGAGAACTTGCCGGCGCGCAGCTGCGGATCGATCATAAAGCGCACGAGGGGCTCGCCGACAAAGACATAGCGGCGCTTTTCGGCCTGCGCCTTCACAAACTCGCGGACCTCGCGTGAAAGCTCGGGGTAGAACGGGGCGAGCATGGGATCGTCGTCGGCGGCGATAAGGATGGTATAGAGTGCCGGCGCCGTGTTGACGCCGTTAATCACCAGAGTCTGATCCTCCATGTCGCGAGCGGCCTGCTTGGCAAGCTTCTTAAAGGAGAACGGGGCACGGGTGGCACCGAAGATGCCGGCCACGTGGTCCTCGAAGATATTCAGGAAGTTCACGAAAGATCACTCTCCGTATAGGTTCTTTGGTATCCGAGCAAATATAGGCATATCCCAACGATTATAGAGGATAGGATTCCCGCAACCGCCGCCTTGGCGACGACCGCGGCTGCAAGGCTGGCAATTTCCATATGGTGTGCAAGACAGGACGCCGCTGCGCAGCCGATGCCGGTGACAGCGATTGCGGCGATTGCGGCAAGGTTTGAGCCCTGATTGGCACGCTTGGCATGGGCATTGAGCAGCGCAGATGACGCCGCGGCAGTTGCCGCGACCAGCACAAAGGCAGCCCAAAGGAGCGGGTCTCCCAGCGCTGCGGCAACGTTACCGAGCCCCAGCACGCCTCCGGCTGAAAGCGCGACCGTGGCCAGACGGGCAAAAAGCGCGCCCATGCCCGTTGCCGCGGCGGCGCTTGCCGGGCCGAGCCAAAATGACGCGACGCCGGCGGCGACCCCAGCTGCCAGGAAGGTATTGCCGGTCAGACAGCCAAGCGCGAGTGCACAGGTGAGCGTGGCGCTCGCGGCAGTCTCGGTGCGACCCCAGGCGATCCACCAACCGGACATGGCGGCGGCAAAGATCACCGCGACGGGCAGCATCGACAGGATGCCCTGTGCCTGCATGGTGGCGTTGGCCATGAGCACCAAAAAGCCCACAGCCGAGATGGCCGAGCCAATCTGGGGGGCCAGGCCAGCCGCCGCTCCGATCGCGATGGCCGCAATGACCAGGCCGGGAAGCGCCGCGACCCCGGCCGTTTGCATCAGCAAAAAGCTAAAGGTGCCGCACGTTAGCGCCGAGATAGTGCGCATGGTGTAGTCGCGCGCATGGCTCCAGCGCGTGCCCGCCCAGCCGAGTGCGGGGTCGACCTCGATGGCGTCGTCCTCGTAGTGCGACGGCTCGATATCGTCGAGCTCCTGCTCGTCATCCGAAAGCTCGCCAACCATTTGCTCCAGGCTGCGACGGCCCTCGCGTACGCTGCCCAGACCGGCAAGGAGCTGGTCGCAAAATGCCTCGATGCTGTTGGGGCGGTCCTGCGGCATGGGGGAGAGCGCGCTTATGAGCGCGGCCTCGGCTCCCGGGGGGAAGTGTGGTATCTGCTCGCTGGGATAGGTGGCGCCGCCGATGATGCGGTCGAGCGAGTCGGCGGGCGTGGCCGCCATAAAGGGAGCGCTGCCGCACAGGCCCTCGTAGATCACACAGGCGAGGGCAAAGACATCGGCGCGCTCGTCGACCGTGCCGGTCTCGATATCGAGCTGCTCGGGCGGCATGTAGCCGATGGTGCCGCCGCGTGAGCCGCCAAAGCCACCGGCGGACGACAGTCGCGCCATGCCAAAGTCGGTGAGCTTTACATTGCCCGAGTGGTCGATGAGCACGTTGGCGGGCTTAATGTCCAGGTGGAGTACGCCATTACTATGGGCGAAGGTGAGCGCCTGGCCCAGGGCATCGGCAATGGCCGCGGCCTCGTCAAAGGTAAGTGAGTGGCCGTCCACGCGGTGCAAAAACTCGGCCAGCGACATGCCATCGACATACTCCATGACTAGGTAGGCATAGGCTGTGTCGTGCGTAAAGTCGATGACCTGCACGATATTGGGATGTTGAAGCATGGCGGCAGTGTGCGCCTCGCGCAGGACATCCATGATGTCGCTGGCGGGCATGCCGGCACCGTTGATAAGGGGGATGCGCTTAATGGCGACGCGGCGGCGCAGGTGCGTGTCGCGGCAGATCTCGATGGAGCCAAAACCGCCGGTCGCAAGTGTCTCGAGCGGCTGGTACCGCTTGAGCAGCTCGCGAGAGCTGGTGCCCTCCAAAGGAACGTCCGGCGAGAACCGGGCGGTATGTTGCGAGAAAAGCGGCATGGCCAACCCTCGTGCGTTTAAAGTTCGTTTGCGAGTGGCGGGCGCGGAGCCGAGCCGTTCGCGGTGGCATAGATGCTGCTAGTGTAGCACGCTCGGGTGCATGGGGAGGATAGCGGGATGCGAGGCTGCCTGTCTGGCTTGGCCTTAGCGCTTCTTCTTGTTCTTCTTCTGCTTGCGCTTGGTCTTCTGGGGCTTGTCGCTCTGTTTGGCTTCGGCAGCGGCCTTTTCTGCCTTCATCTTCTTGCGCTTGGTCTCGATGCGGAGTTTTTTGTTGATGCGGGCCTTGAGGAAGGGGCCGAACTGCTCGGCATCGCCACGGACGAAGGTGTCCTTGGGGATCGTCACGCCCTGGTCGGCGAACATGGCCACAAAGATGCGCTCGCCGTCGAGTACGTGGTCGAGCTTGTCAAACGGGAAGAACTGTGACTTACCGCTCTTGCCCCAAACCATCAGGCCGTCCTCGTTGGCGGCGACGCGGCGATAGCGGCCACCCATGGACTCGTCGGCCTCGACGGCGTCGATAAAGTCGCGCGCGAGCGTATGGTGCAGATTTTTGCTCCACCAGGCCAAAAAGGCGCCGAACACGATCAGCACGACGCCGAACTTGATCCAGTTGCCGCCGGCCACCAGCATGCCGATGCCGATGAGCGCGGCAATTGCCGCGGCGACATACAGCGAGCCGCGACGCCTGGGCGAGGCGACCAGGCGCGCAAAGTCGGTGACGAGGTCGTTTTCGTACTGGTACTCGTTGAGGTACAGAATGCCGTCGTCGGCTGCGGCCTGCTCCTCGAGCGCGACCTCGACCTGGTCGGCTGCTTCGGAGGGAACGAGGTTGCTCTCTGCGTCTGCCATGCTCTTTGGACTCCTATCGCGGCGGGCTCGCCGTACGGGTTATTATGGATGCAGTATGCCGTGCGACCGCATGGCCGCCGCGGCAACAAGACTCAGTATACCCGGGGGAGCACCCATGGAATCGTTGTACCGAAAGTATCGCCCGCTCACCTTCGACTCCGTGGTGGGCCAGCAGCATATCGTCTCGACGCTCGAGCACGCCATCACCGAGGGGCGCCTGTCCCATGCGTACCTGTTCTGCGGACCGCGCGGCACGGGCAAGACCACCATGGCGCGTATTCTTGCCAAGGCGCTGCTCTGTCGCAATGCCGAGGCGGCGCGCGCCGAGGGTGCGAGCGGCTGCATGCCCGACGGCACCTGCGAGGAGTGTGAGCTCATTGCCGAGGGCAACCACCCCGATGTCTACGAGCTCGATGCCGCAAGCCGTACCGGCGTAGACAACGTGCGCGAGGAGATCATCAACTCCGTCAACTTTGCCCCGGTGCGCGGCAAGTACAAGATCTATATCATCGACGAGGTCCACATGCTCACGACGGCGGCGTTTAACGCGCTGCTCAAGACGCTCGAGGAGCCGCCGGCGCACGTGATCTTTGTGCTGTGCACCACCGACCCGCAAAAGATTCTGGAGACCATCCTCTCGCGCTGCCAGCGCTTCGATTTCCACCGCATCGGTAACGAGGATATCGAGCACCGCCTGGCATACGTGTGCGAGCAGGAGGGCTTCGATTACGACGACGAGGCACTCGCCATTGTGGCGCGCCATGCCAAGGGCGGTATGCGCGACGCGCTTTCCACGCTGGAGCAGCTGAGCGTCTTCGGCAACGGCACCGTGCATGCGGACGATGCCCGCTCGCTTTTGGGCGAAGTTTCGGACCAGATTCTGGGCGAGTTTGCGCGCGCCATTGCCGATCGCGATGTCGCCGAGCTGTATGGGCTTATTCGCGCGCAGGTCGAGGAAGGTAACGATCTGCTGGAACTGACGCGCGACCTGGTGGCGCACGTGCGCGACGTGTATGTTGCCTGCGTTGCCGGTGCCCGTGCCGAGTTGTTTGAGGGCGGCTCCGAGCAGGCCGAGGCGCTTGCTGCCGAGGCCGCTGCCTTTGGCGAGCATCCTGCCGATCGTTTGGCTCGCGTGCTGACGGTGCTCGACGATGCCGCCTTGGAGATGAGGGGTGCGAGCGACGTGCGCCTGGTGCTCGAGATCGCCTGCACCCGCCTGGCGCGTCCCGAGGCCGATTTTACGATTGAGGCTTTGGCCGAGCGCGTGGCTCGCTTGGAGGCCATGGTTGCCAACGCCGCCGTTCCGGCGAGCGTGGCTGCTGCTCAAGCGAGTGCGCCTGCGGCTGTCGCGGCTGCGCCTGCGACGACACAACAACCGACGCTGATCTCGGGTGCCCGAGCCGCTACTCCTGCGGCGACCGCCGCCCCCGCCGCTGCGCCCGCGCATCAGGGTGGCATGCCTTGGGACCGCGGCGCTGCTGTTCCGGCTGCCCAGCCTGCGCCCAAGTCCGCGGCTCCGGCTCCCGCGCCTAAACCTGTAACGCCTGCACCTCAACCCGTTGCGGCTCCGGCTCCCGCGCCTGCTGCATCGACCGTGCCGGTGTCCAAGCCCAACAACGCCGCCCAGGTTGCCGCCGCCGGTGCTGCCGAGACCCCCGCGGTCGAGGACGCCGGCGAGCTCCAGCGCAAATGGGTCGAGGTCGTCGAGCGCGTCAAGGCTCGTCAGGCCTCCTACGCAGGGCTTTTGCTCAACGCCCGCGCCACGGCCGACGACGGCTCCAAGCTCACGGTCTCGTTCCCCGCGGGCTCGACCTTTGCCATCAAGATGCTCGGTCGCGCCGACACGCAATCGGTGGTCCTGCCGACGGTCTGCGCGGTCTTCGGTCGTCGCACCGTCGACTACGTCCTGGATGGAGGTGGCACGCCGGCTCCTCAACATGAGGAGCATTCTCCATCTGCACGGGCTGCGGCATCTGCGGACCCGCAACCCGTGTCCTCGGCGGCCCCTGTATCCTCGAGCGCCAGCGCTCCGCAGCAGCAAGCGACGCCGGTGATGGCACCGACCCCGTCGGCGCCTAAGCCCGCCACGCCCAAATCTGCTGCTCCGGCTCCCGCGCCCAAGCCCGCCGCCGCGCCTGCGTCTAAGTCATCCGACCTGGCTAAGGCCCCCTGGCTGCGCTCCGACAACCCTGCCGGCGCTCCTGCCACGGGCAAGCTCCCGACCGAGCCAGCGCCCCGTGCGCCCGAGCGCTCTGCCGCTCCCAAGGCTCAGCCGTCTGCGCAGTCCGCTCCGTGGGAATCCGAGCAGGTTCCCTACGACGATGCCATGGTCGGCGGTTTTGCTGCCGATGCCGGCGGGGACGATCTGCCGCCGTTCGACGTGCCGGGTGCGGCGTCCGCGCCCAAGCCCGCTGCAGCTGCCCCCAAAGAGGAGGACGCCCCCGCTGCCCCTTGGGAGTCCAACCCAGGCGCGGGCAGCCCCTTCGGCCATCAGGGCGCAGCCCCGAGCATCCCGCAGACCGAGGACGAGGCCAAAGCCCTCATCCGCAGCGTCTTCGGCCAGGCCACCATCTTCAAGCCGGTGGAGTAGCTGCGCGGGCGGGCATACTGCTCAAGAAGAGAACTCTTTGTCCGGGCGCATCTGTATTTCGGACATGTGTAATGTGGTGCCGCGTATATCGCATTCGAGTAGACAGGTACGTGACGGTCGGCCTAGGATGCTGAGGTCGATACGATACGTTGCATGGCTGTCCGTGTACTCGACTTGCTCGGCGCTGACGGTTGCTCCGATTGTCGAGAAAACGCCTAGTTCGGCATCGACAATCTTGGAGTTCTTTATCTTGACCTTGAACTCTTGGTAGAGGGATGGGCTGTTGTAGTAAACGGTTCGGGTTCCGTCGGTGCACTCATCGGTCGCTTCCCATTTGACGACGGGCTGGCCCGAGCTGGCTATTAGCAGTTCTGCTCCAAAGGATATAGCATGGGTGATGGCAACCAACAATGCCCAGCCGACAAAGAGATAGAGAACCACATATGCAACGGGGTGTTTTGAGCGGATGTTTTGGAGCGCGTTGGGGCATTCATGGGGCACCTCCAAATTACTATCTATGGCAATCAAATTATACCCTGCCGCCATGTGCGCCGCCTCGAGCAGCGGTTCGGCATTTAGCTATTTAGTGGCGCACATGAAATGCCGGATTCGGCTCTACTAGATTGAGTGTGCGATATTATGCAACCTTGCATAATTCGACCTTGCATAATCTTTGAGTGCGGTTTGTATTGGAGGACATGTATATCGACTGAGGTAACACGTCCGCCCCGCTCTCTCGCCGCGCGCCGTGGTACGATTTTTGAGTTTGAAAGTCCCGCCGTGCTCCGGCTGCCCTTGCAGCTCGGCGTGCGGCCGCACGTAAAGGAGCCATCATGGCCGGTATGAACATGCAGCAGATGATGAAGCAGGCTCGCAAGATGCAGGAGCAGCTTGCCGCCGCGCAGGAGAACCTCAAGTCCCAGACCGTCGACGCCTCTGCCGGCGGCGGCATGGTCAAGGTGACCGTTAACGGCGAGATGGAGCTCGTCAACCTCACCATCGATCCCGATGCGCTCGATCCCGAGGACGTCGATATGCTGCAGGATATGATCATGGCTGCCGTCAACGAGGCCGTCCGCGGCGTCAACGAGCTCGCCAACAAGCAGATGGGCGCCATCACCGGCGGCCTCAACATCCCGGGCATGCCGTTCTAAGACACGCATATATATGAGTGCCAACCACAGTCTGCAAAAACTGCTCGATGAGCTGGGCCGTCTGCCGGGCATTGGTCCCAAGTCGGCCCAGCGCATCGCCTATTACCTGTTGGAGGCCGACGCCGAGGAGGCGCGCCGCCTGGCCGAGGCCATCCTGGAGGTCAAGCAGGAGGTCCACTTTTGCAGCCGCTGCTTTAACTACGCCACGGCCGACGAGTGCTCCATCTGCCAGGACCCGATGCGCGATACCACTCGTATTTGCGTGGTGGGCGAGCCGCGCGACGTCCAGGCGATCGAGCGCACGGGCAGCTACCACGGCCTCTACCACGTATTGGGCGGCGTGATCAGTCCCATGGACAAGATTGGCCCCGAGCAGCTGCACATTCGAGAGCTGCTGGCACGCTTGGGCCACGAGGACATCCACGAGGTCATCATCGCCACCAACCCCAATATTGAGGGCGAGACCACGGCGAGCTATCTGGCCCGTACCATCAAGCCGTTGGGCGTCGAGGTGTCGCGTCTGGCAAGCGGCCTTCCCGTGGGCGGCGACTTGGAGTATGCCGACGAGCTTACGCTTGGCCGCGCCATCGAGGCCCGCCGCGCGATTTAGGTGGCGAGCCTGCTCCTGCCGTATGTTTTCCTCGCGACGCACGGGGTAGTCATAATTTCCCCGTGCGACTGTTAGTTTGTTGTGCAACAAAGATGCTTCGTATCCGCTTATCGCATGGACGCTTCCGCTCGCATCCTTAATTTGTCCATTCGTTGCGCAACCTTTTTGGTTCGCTGATACACTCAAATATGGATTCGAATGAATGCGCCGCTCCCGAGCGGCGTGTTTTTGTTGGAGGAGAACGCATGCGGCCCGGTGGCACTCAGACAAAGCGCGGCGCCGCGGTGCGCATACGACGCCGACTGGGCTTGGCGCCGCGGGCGTACGCACTGCTATCGTGCTCGCTGGTGCTGGTCATAGCTGGCGTTTCTGCCTATGGCATGACCGTGCCGTCCATGATGCAGGCGCATGCCGCACGCGAACCGCGCGTGGGGCATGAGGTCAAAAGCGATCTGGGCACCACGACTGGATATGCTTGGGCAAGTGTGGTCGGGCATATTGTGTTTGGCACCGACGATGCGGACGGCGCCGAGGCCCCGGACAACGAAGTCACGCTTGCCAATGGCAAAACCATCGTGCTCACCAACACCAAGATCATCGATCGATTGTCCAACAATAGCGTGGCGGCAACGGTGAATAAGGTCGAGCAGCAAAAGGAGCAGGACGCCCAGCAGTCCGGAAAGCCCGGTAGCTCGGATACTTCTGGCTCCGGCTCGGATTCATCGAGTTCGGGCGGCGGCTCTGGGTCGGGTTCCTCTACCGGAGGGCCTGGAAACGGCGGCTCGACGGGCGGCAACACTGACAACGATGCAAACTCCGGCGGCCTTTCCGCTGCTGAGGAAGAGAGCATTCACAGTTGGCTTGTGACCAAGTACAACATGCTCGACGGCTATGTTTCTCGTGCCAATGACGTGGTCTCGACCTATAACTCTACGGGAGATCCCAGGCCGTGCGACAGCCTGGTCGGGGAGATGTTTGTCATTCGAGCCGAGTTCGGTCGTCAGACATTCTCGCCCCGGTCAAAGTGGTATCAGCAGTATGCCAATCTGTGGGGCTGTTACACCAACCTATGTCAATGGGTCGGCCATTACGGCGATGATGACGTCGCGCTCGGTAACTTCAGCAATAGCGTGGCGGCGCTTGCCCTATGATGACCGATCTTGCATCCACCACACCACAATCGCTCGGTCGCGATCCCATGGTCGGCCTGCGCCTGGCGCGTGTCGACGGGTTTGAGCCGGCCATTGCGCTCGGTCAGGACGAACTGCCTGCCTATCTGCGTCGTTTTACGATGCTGTTTGCCGACGATGCCACCATGCGCCGTGGCGGTATCGGCCGCGTGACGCGTGCCGTCAACGCCCAAGGCGAGGCCGTGGCACTCAAGCAGCTCATCTTGCCGACGCGCGATGAGTTTGATGACGATGCCGCTCACGAGGCGCTGGTCGCCAAGTTCAAGGCGGCGTTTCGCGAGGAATACGAATGCCATCGCGCCCTTTCGGGCCTTAAGGGCTTTCCCCGCCTCTATGGCTGGGGCGAGGTCGACGGTGTGCCTGCAATTGTCATGGAATGGGTCGAGGGCGAGACGCTTGCCCGCTTGCGTTCGCGACTCGCCGTGGACGACGCCGGACGTCTGTCGCCGCTCGTGGCGGCGCGTCTGGGTCGCGACCTGTTCGATTTGCTCTGCCGTATGAGCCTGGTGGGCGAGGGCTTTGTCCATCGCGATATCTCGCCCGCTAATATTATGGTGCGCACGGCGCGTCTACCGCTTGACCGGCAGCTTGCCGAGGGCACCTTTGACCTGTGCCTGATCGACTTTGGCTCGTCGCTGGCGCTTGAGCCTGCGTCGGCCGTGGCCGGTACCGGCGGCAAGGCGTCGTTTACGGAGCGTTATGCCACGCTGCGTCGCGCGACGGTTGCCTATGCCCCGCCCGAGATGCTCACCGACGATATTCCCGACCTGCGCGCTTTGCGTATGTCGCCGGCGATTGACGTCTATGCCGCGGCAAGCACGGTTTACGAGCTCATTGCCGGCGTCGCGCCATACGAAGCCGCGCCGAGCACTTCGGGCACCTCGGGTTCGCGCAAAAAGACGCGCGACATTGCCAGCCCCTACCGTCTCAAGACGGACACACGGCCCGACTATCCCATTGGTGCCCATGCGCCCGGTTGTGATTTGACTCAGCTGCTTCGTCGTGAGCCCGATGTGGCGCTCGCCGCGGCCGAGCAGGCCCAGCAGCTGGGGCTTGAGCCGGATTCCGAAGAGCTACGCGATGCGCTGGCGTTTGTCGATGCCCAGCTGTTCGACGTGGTGATGGCCTGTCTGTCCAGTCATCAAAAAGATCGTCCCGAGCCGGCGGCGGTCGAGGCGGCGCTCTCGGCGTTTTGTGACCACTATGCGCAAAATGTCGGTCGTTCGCTTCGCGGCGAGCCGCTCACGCCGTGCCCCATGGATGCGTCTGGCCGCGCGGTTCGTCGCGCGCTGATGGTCGGCGCGACGGTCGTCTGTGGCGTGGTTTGGGCTGTGGTCGTGGTTTCGGCCGCGCTGCTGGCGTCGGGCGCCCGCGTGACGGCGACTTTGGGATCGCTCGTGTGGTCTGGGTCGCTACCGAGTATTATTGCCGCACTGGCGTTGGCGCTGCCAGGCATAGCCGGCGTTACCGCGGGGGCACTTGCGCGCAATCGGCGCTCGGGGTTCCTGCAGGGTGTGCTTGCGCTTTCTGCCTGCGAGGTTCCGGTGCTGGTTGTGGCTGCATGTAGCGTATTTTCCCAACGCGCCGTGATGGGCGGCCTTGTTGCCGCTCTGGTTGCAACCTATACGCTTACGTGGTTTTTGCTTGCGATGGGCTTTGCCTTTGAACTTCCCGTTTCGGCACCACGACGCACAAAAGCCCAGATGGCGACTCCGCTTGCCGGTGGAGCCGCAGCTGCCCGTACTTTTGGCGGACCTGTCGAAGTATCGTCCGATTCTATTTCTACGACCAAGGAGGCCTAGGTCATGGCATCTCAAGTTGAGCTCACCCCATGCGGGGCCATGTTTGACATCTTTAAGCGCGCGGCGCATCTGAGCCATATCGAGCTGTGCGGCTTGGTGCTTTCGTCCCGTCCGCTCGCCGACGGCCGCAGCCCGCAGAGCCGAGCCGCCGATCGCTCTTGGGTTTCCCGCTTTATCGTTCGCGCGCCGGTCGGCACGCTTCAGCAGCGCTACTTTGCCGAATACGGTACCTCGGCTGCGCGTATTATGTCGCAACTGGCCCTGCGCCAGCGCAATCCCATGGACTCCACGGCTGTGATCAATATGGTGTGCGGTCCTGCAGGTGAACCGATGGTACGCGCGCTCGAAGAGTGCCACCAGGACACGAATCTCTATCGCAACGCGCTCGATCGCCTGTCCCAGGCGGCGGAACTCATGCCCGCCGAGCGCGCCGAGGCCGTGCTGGTGCTGTTTGTCGCCGTCGGTTGTTCGGCGGATGTGCGGTCCTCGGTGAACTATGCCATCGACTACGCGCACGCGACCTGTGGCGGAGGCACATCCACGCCGCGTTCGCTTGGCATGTCGATGACCGCGGGCGAACGCGAACCCGCCCCGGCGCACCCCTTGGGCTTGCTGCGCGTACAAAACAGTTTTGTCGTGAGCGCCCCGCGCTGGATTCAGCCGAGTGAGCAGGGTGTTGAGATTGGCGCGCTGGCCACTGGTGAGGGCGATATTACCGACGTCGGCGACGATGTCTCGGCCCGCCATGCCCATATCTGGTGCGATGCTCAAAATATCTGGCACGTCGAGGACTTGTCGTCCACCAACGGAACCGTGGTGGTAAACGGGGCCACGCGCGTCTGCATTCAGGTCGAGCCCGGCCGTTCCGCCCAACTCAATCCCGGCGACGAGCTCAAGCTCGGCGAATCCACTACCTACGCCATCCTCTTCGGTGCTCTCTAGCCAGTCCTGCCAAATGGTCCCTCCGTCCCCAAGGGATCATTTTGCTCCCGGCAGTCACCCGAGGTAAACCTTTACCGCCCGCCTATATTTGCCGAAATTACACTTGACGGCGGGGTACAATAAACCCGCATGCGGATTTCCGTTGCGGGCGCTTCCCATCGCCGGGGCGTGCCCGGGAGCATCCGGCATGCGGCCTTTGCGGCGCTCGGTCATGTGCAAGACGGGCGGTCGGGCCTGTAGGGCGCATCGGCTGCCCCTCGCCTCGGCATGTCTTCTCTCCACGCCATGTACCTGCTGCTGAGCCTGCCTGCCAGATGATTGGAAGCAACAGCGTAAATCCCATCACGCCAACATCCCGGCGATCGCCGGGGCCTGTATACCTATATGAGAGGAGAGGGGTATATGGCGCGTAAGTTTAAGTCTATGGACGGCAACGAGGCGGCCGCATATGTTTCGTATGCGTACACCGAGGTAGCGGGAATCTATCCCATTACGCCGTCCAGCCCGATGGCCGACCATGTCGACCAGTGGGCGGCCCAGGGTCGCAAGAACATCTTCGGCACCCCGGTCAAGGTCGTCGAGATGGAGTCCGAGGCAGGTGCAGCCGGTACCGTTCACGGTTCGCTGGGCGCCGGTGCTCTGACCACCACCTACACGGCTTCTCAGGGCCTGCTCTTGATGATCCCGAACATGTACAAGATCGCGGGCGAGCAGCTCCCGGGCGTCTTTCACGTCTCCGCGCGTTGCGTCGCTTCCCACGCCCTGAACATCTTTGGTGATCACTCCGACGTTATGGCCTGCCGCCAGACCGGCTTCGCCATGCTCGCCGAGGGCAACGTCCAGGAGGTCATGGACCTCTCGCCGGTGGCTCACCTTGCCGCCATCGAGGGCAAGACCCCGTTCCTTAACTTCTTCGACGGCTTCCGCACCAGCCACGAGATCCAGAAGGTCGCCATGTGGGACTACAAGGATCTGGCCGAGATGTGCGACATGGACGCCGTCCAGGCTTTCCGCGATCACGCGCTCAACCCTGAGCACCCGCACACCCGCGGTAGCCACGAGAACGGCGACATCTTCTTCCAGAACCGCGAGGCCTGCAACAGGGTCTACGACGAGCTTCCCGCCGTCGTCGAGGGCTACATGAAGAAGATCAACGAGAAGCTCGGCACCGATTACGGTCTGTTCAACTACTACGGCGACCCCGATGCCGATCGTGTCGTCGTGTGCATGGGCTCCTTCTGCGACGTGCTCGAGGAAGTCATCGACTACCTCAACGCTCACGGCGAGAAGGTCGGCCTGGTCAAGGTCCGCCTGTTCCGTCCGTTCTCCATCAAGCACTTTGTCGACGTTCTCCCCGAGACCGTCAAGAAGATTGCCGTCATGGACCGCACCAAGGAGCCGGGTTCCATCGGCGAGCCGCTCTACCAGGACGTCGTCTCCGCTCTCTACGAGGCCGGCAAGACGGGCATCAAGGTCGTCGGCGGCCGTTACGGCCTGGGCAGCAAGGACACGCCTCCCGCGTCCGCATTCGCTGTCTTCGAGGAGCTCAAGAAGGACGAGCCCAAGCGCGAGTTCACCATCGGCATCGTCGATGACGTGACCAACCTGAGCCTGCCCGAGGCCGAGGATGCGCCCAACACCGCAGCCCCCGGCACCATCGAGTGCAAGTTCTGGGGTCTGGGTGGCGACGGTACCGTCGGCGCCAACAAGAACTCGATCAAGATCATCGGCGACCACACCGACAAGTACGTCCAGGCCTACTTCCAGTACGACTCCAAGAAGACCGGCGGCGTCACCGTCTCGCACCTGCGCTTTGGTGATTCCCCGATCCGTTCGCCGTACTACGTGACCAAGGCCGACTTTGTCGCTTGCCACAACCCCAGCTACATCGTTAAGGGCTTCAAGATGGTCCGCGACGTCAAGCCGGGCGGCACCTTCCTGGTCAACTGCCAGTGGAGCGACGAGGAGTTCGCCGAGCACATGCCCGCCGTGGCCAAGCGCTACATCGCGAACAACAACGTCAACGTCTACCTGATCGACGCTATCGACCTGGCCGCCAAGGTCGGCATGGGCAAGCGCACCAACACGGTGCTCCAGTCCGCCTTCTTCGCGCTGGCCAAGGTCCTGCCCGCCGAGGACGCCCTGCAGTACATGAAGGACGCGGCTACCAAGTCCTACATGAAGAAAGGCCAGGCCATCGTCGACGCCAACCACAAGGCCATCGATGCCGGCGCTACCGCCTTCCGTAAGTTCGAGGTTCCGGCCGACTGGGCAACTGCCGAGGATGCCGCTCCCGTCGAGCTCTCCGAGGAGACCAAGTCCGCCATCGCCCAGCAGGTCAAGAACCTGCTCGAGCCCATCGATCGCATGGATGGCGACAGCCTGCCCGTTTCCGCCTTCGTCGATTGCGCCGACGGCCAGTTTGAGCTGGGCGCCTCCGCATACGAGAAGCGCGGCGTCGCCGTGGTCGTTCCTCACTGGGACGAGACCAAGTGCATCCAGTGTAACCAGTGCGCTTATGTGTGCCCGCATGCCACCATCCGTCCGTTCGCGATGACCGAGGACGAGGCTGCCGCCGCGCCCGAGGCTACCCGCACGCTCGACGCTATGGGCCCCAAGGCCAAGGGCATGAAGTTCACCATGGCCGTGTCCCCGCTCGACTGCATGGGCTGCACCAACTGCGTCAAGGTTTGCCCCAAGGGCGCCCTCGAGATGGTTCCCACCGAGCAGGAGATGGACCAGCAGCCCGTTTGGGACTACATGGTCGAGAACGTCTCCGAGAAGAAGGAACTCATCGCGGCCAACGTCAAGGGCAGCCAGTTTAAGCAGCCCTATCTGGAGTTCTCTGGCTCCTGCGCCGGCTGCGCCGAGACCGCCTATGCACGTCTGGTGACCCAGGTCGCCGGCGACCGCATGTTCATCTCCAACGCCACCGGCTGCTCCTCCATTTGGGGCAACCCCGCTGCCACCGCTCCTTACTGCAAGGACAAGGACGGTCACGGCCCGGCGTGGAATAACTCCCTGTTCGAGGACAATGCCGAGCACGGTCTGGGCATGGCCGTCGGTTACGAGGCCGTCCAGAAGAAGCTGATCGCCGCTACCCAGGACATCATCGCTGCCGATGGCCCGTCCGATGAGCTCAAGGCTGCCGGTCAGGCTTGGATCGACTCCGTCAACGACGCCGAGGCCTCCAAGACCGCTGCCGCCGCCTACGTTGCCGAGCTCGAGAAGTGCGGCTGCGACGCTTCCAAGGCGATCCTCGCCGACAAGGCCTACCTCACCAAGAAGTCCTTCTGGGTCTTCGGTGGCGACGGTTGGGCCTACGACATCGGCTTCGGTGGCCTGGACCACGTCCTGGCTTCCGGCCACAATATCAACGTCTTCGTCTTCGACACCGAGGTTTACTCCAACACCGGTGGTCAGGCCTCCAAGGCCTCGAACCTGGGCCAGGTCGCTCAGTTCGCCGCTGCCGGTAAGGTGACCAAGAAGAAGTCCCTGGCCGAGATTGCCATGAGCTACGGCTACGTCTACGTGGCGCAGGTCGCCATGGGCGCCAACCCGGCTCAGACCCTCAAGGCCATTCACGAGGCCGAGGCCTACGACGGCCCGTCCCTCATCATCGGCTACAGCCCCTGCGAGATGCACTCCATCAAGAAGGGTGGCATGCAGAACTGCCAGGCCGAGATGAAGAAAGCTGTCGAGTGCGGTTACTGGAACCTCTTCCGCTTCAACCCCGAGGCTGCTGCCGGCAAGAAGTTCTCGCTCGATTCCAAGGAGCCCGCGGGCGGTTATCAGGAGTTCCTGATGAACGAGGCCCGTTACGCTTCGCTGACGCGTTCCTTCCCCGAGCGTGCCGAGGAGCTCTTCAAGGAGAACGAGCAGGCCGCTATGGACCGCTATCAGCACCTGCTGAAGCTCAAGACGGTGTACAACGAGGCCTAAGTCTCCCACCGCAGGACCTGAGGGCTAACCTTCGCGGACGTCCTCGGACATGAAAGAACCCCTGCTGCGCATTACGTGCGGCGGGGGTTCTTTCGTCCTGCGGAGTGTCCGCGAAGGTTAGCCCTCAGATCCTGCTACGGCTACGTCCTCGGATTGTGTGGGCGGATGACGGATGTGGTTGGTCGGGTATTCCGTCTCCTTCGCCGTTTCGTGGTTTTGCCGCGAAACCTCGCGCCACTTTGGGGATGGATGGGGGACTTGGCTGTTGCCGCCTTTTCGGAGCCCTTCTTTATTCCTTATGCTGGATGAAAAGCCCCTTGTTTTTGCAGGGGTGCATACTCGACTTATAAGTGCATAGAATCTCGTATAGTGCGAGTAAGATATTGCGCTGTCTGTTTTGTGTTTAGCAAAGATATAGTTTGCATAATCTGGTCTAATCCCTGCTCTATTAAAAT
>ERZ827528.2675-NODE-2675-length-15894-cov-3.751436_pt1 | contig 15894 bp, 10 predicted proteins | sample MGYA00519768_ERZ827528 | MGnify/ENA primary metagenome ERZ827528 (study PRJEB31778, sample SAMEA3449343) | human gut metagenome | biome: human gut; feature: human-associated habitat; material: faeces | place: United Kingdom | collected 2010/2012 ...
ATACTCATCAAAGACAAGATGTACGATCCTAGATATCACAGGTATTACAGTGATGCTGCAGAGAAGGATCTCAAGTATGTTGGGCTCAACGAGTGCTTTATCAGGAGTATGGACAGGAGACGATATGATGAGATACCTGAGGCGATACTCAGATACTTCAGCTACAAGAATGTGCTGACAGATGATGAGTTGGCATATATTTATGCCAATGTCATCATGAACAAGGCTGATCAGATGTCGGTATATCGTGATTTTGTTCCTGCCATAGAGCGGTTCATGGAGAAGATGATACTCCAGGGCAAGGTGAGTGATGATCTCACAGTCATATATGATGAGTTTCTTGACCCCGAAACGGTCAAGCCGGAATTTGCCTCTAAGATCATAAACATAATATTTAAGAGAAAGATAGTGTGCGACAATCAGAACATAACAGGAATCCTTGTATCCCATGGGGAACTGGGGGGCGAGGTCAAGGTGCCGGTAGTTAATGGAGAGGCGTATGTTGAGATCATATCCCCATCTGCTGTGATAACATTGCTCGATGACAACGGCGGAAGATATGTAGGTACAATTCCGTACAGGGTAGAGCGGATAGTTGATGAGAGAAGTTATCTAGATATATGTCATGAGTACAGCTTCAAGGATTACAGATACCTATTGTTCCTCTACAATGACATAGATATATTTACCCACAGGGATGCGAAAGAGATCAATCTGACTAGAGATATCGTGCTTTGTCCGGAGGTCAGTTACAGGGTAAGGCAGGAGGCTCTCACCCATATGGTGGAGTACTACCACGAGAACTTTGATGCGGACATTCTTGGCAGATATATGTCGAAGATCGATCTGGATTATGTTGATCCATCGTACGCGTCCAGGATAAACACATACTATATAACCCTTGATATGTACGAAAATGCATTTGAGGGAATGAATAGATTTGGCTATGTGGATGTGGACATAGATGAGCTGATAAAGATCGCTGAGTACGGAATAGATGACAAGAGATATGATGAGAGCAGGCTGCTCATATCGATCTGTGTGTATATATACAGGCGCGGATATGCAGGACAGAAGATACTTTCATATCTTATAAATAATTATAACGGCTCACTTGAGGAGATGGCAAATCTGTTTAAGTCGGTAAATTCCAACTACAGGAATATCGATATGCTGTCGGAGAATATCCTTGCACAGATGATGTTCGCGGATGGTTATATAGAGTCTATATATGATATATTTGATGTGTACTACCGCGGCAGAAGCAGGGGCATGGTTGTGAAGGCATTCCTCAGATACTGCGCACATCAGTATTTTATAAAGGACAAGAAGATACCTTCCAATATAATGGAGGACCTGTACCTTGAGATAGCAAAGGGCAATATAAAGGATGAGATATCAAAAATGAGCTTGCTCTATTACTTCAGCAACAGGACAGGACGATATACAGAAGAACAGCAGGAGTGGATAAGAACTACGGTGAGACAGTTTGTTGAGTTCAGCAAGATACTGCCGTTCTTCAGAAAGTTTGAAGCGATAGTCAAACTTCCGGGTGACATGAAATTCAAGACATATGTCGTATTCAAGGGCGAGAGTGGAAAGCAGGTATGGGTGAGCTATAGCTTTGGCCAGGAGAGCAGCAGTATGGCGAACTACAAATCCGAGAGGATGAATGAGATCATACCGGGGGTATACGTGAAGGAGGTCGTGGTGTTCCATGGCGAATCACTCATATATTCGATAGATGGGGTTGTCGGAACTTCGGTGGTCGTTGAGAGCGACATGTTGAAGAACGAGACATTCCATAAGGGCGGCGGCAGCAGCTTTGAACTCATCAACAACATGCTTGTGAGTCAGGAGACGAGGAATGATCATGAGCTGATACAGGCTATGGACACATACCTGTATGACAGCCATTTCTTCGATGCAAACCTGATGCTGCTTTAACTTTTCATAAGGAGTGGCCCGCGCAAGCGCACAAAGATGCGCCTGCTCCATTATTTTCATAAGGAGTGGCCCGCGTAAGCGCACAAAGATGCGCCTGCTCCATATTTTCATAAGGAGGAACTTTAGATGGCTGACACACAGTTGTATCTAGGTCTTGATCTGGGACCGGAATATACACAGCTAAGTTATTACAATGCAGATACGCGTGAGCCGGAATCTGTATATCATGAGGAGGCAAAGGACACATACATGCTTCCAAACATCATGTTTTACAGTGCGTATCATAAGAGAATGGGTGATAATCAGAATGACTGTTATAAGTTTATAGATTTGTCAGGATGGTGTGTCGGTGCAAGGGCCTCAGCTTATAGATTTGAGGACAAAGGAACTGTAGTTGACGGAATCTATGAGAGCACTTTAAAAAATGAGAATATAGAAGTTGAGGGGAGAGGTTATAAGGCTTCTGATCTGATGGTGAAGATGCTTGTGCTCCACATCAAACAGTTTACAGATACCCTTGGTGGATTTGTTATAAAGAGGCTTACAGTGACGGTGGCGGACACTGATCCGCGTATAATACAGGCGGTCAGAGGACTTAAGACTGCACTTAGGCTCAGCCATGACCAGTTCAATATAGTGAGCCATCTGGACAGCGGGCTCTGTTATATATTTGCACAGCCTGAACCACTCAGAAATAACAGCGTGGGATTGTTTGATTTTGGCAGAGCTGGACTTGATTTCTACAGAATAGATATGACGAGAAAATATCCACTCATAGTCACAACGCAGCACATAAACTATCACGACAAAATGAATCTCAGGAGATTTGGAAGATACCATGAGGACATGGATGAGACATTTGCAGACATTGTAAAAGAGTGTACAGAGCAGGTGTTTATATCATCGGTATTTTTAACAGGACTTGGGTTCTCTGAGAACTGGATGAAACAGTCAGCGACGGTTTTGTGTCAGGGGCGCAGAGTGTTTGTCGGACAGAATATATATACGAAAGGGGCATGTTACAGATCTCTTGGCGGAGTGTATACGGAATCACTTAGCCGTTATTTCATTGATACGGAGCAGACGGTCAAGACAAATATCGGCATCAATCTCATGGATGAGAAGAACACATTCTGGCCTATTGTGTATGGAGGTCTTGAGTGGTTTAACACAAGAGGCAGAGTGGTGGTGTTTCTTGATGACACACGGAGAATACAGATAGTTTATCAGGATATACTTACCGAGGAGGAGTATATCGAGACTATAGAGATATACGGTCTTCCGGCGAGACCTCCAAAGACTACGAAGTTATCAATTGAGGTTGAGTACTATGGCGCTGATAAGGGTGCGATAGTCATAAGGGATATGGGATTTGGCAATCTGTATCCTACTACAAATAAGATATACAGAAAAGAATTTGACATATCTGAGATAAAGAAGAAACACGCAAAGAAGATAGAACATGAGCGGATCAAGGCTGCAGAGGGAGACACTGAGGAGCTGATCGGTGAGGATCCTGTGGACAGGGATGCCGAGGCTGAGAGAGAAAGACAGGAGAGGATACAGGCGGAGGAGCTTGCCGCACAGGATGCGCTGAAGCATGAGATACACATGGATCTGGATGACCTAAGATACAGGGCAGAGAATGATAGTGACAATACAGAGGATGTTGTGTATTATGGCACGGCATCACCGGAGCCTGAGGGCGAAGAGGTGGATGTTGATATAGCAGATACAGAGGCTGAAGTGACTGACAGTGATATGTCGGCATCAGTTGGAGAAACGGCAGGCATCGATGAGCAGGAATCAGAGAGAGAAGCAGCGGACATCGACGAGCAGGAATCAGAGAGAGAAGCAGCGGACAGCGATGAGATGAAGTTAGAGGACGAAGCAGCAGACGGTGATGAGCAGGAGACAGAGCGCGCCAAGGAAAAAGACGAAGCAGTGGAGTCTGAACTGGCAGATGAAGATATCCCGGAGACAGAGCCTGCATCGGCGTACGTCTACAATGCGGGTGATGTCAAGGAAGATGTTGGAGATGTGGCAGAATCCGATGAGACAGAGGATGAAGACATAGATGTCTATGGAATGAAGATTCATGATGATGATGACGAAGATTATCTGGATTCTGACGAAGACGAACCGGAGCAGAGCAGGTTTACAATACCTGCATATCTCAGGGGACAGCATTTTGATCCCGGTGAGTAAACTGTATGACAGCTGATATAGATAAAAGGTGATACACAGATGAGTGGAATAATTATTTGTAAGACGAAAACAGCAGACAATCCGTATACATTTCTGAATACCAAGATGAGTGTATACACATATGAGGAATTGTGTTACTACATATTCAACAATATGGTTCTGGTCGGAAAGGATGATCTGACTGACAGACTCACAGCATGGCTCAGGGATGAGATCGAGATGTACGATCTGGCGGACAAGGTGGATGCGCTCAATCAGAAAAATGCATATATTCAGGATGTCATGGTGGAGATCCTGACATTTGGCGAATTCTATGGCACGGAGGATATAAAGGAATTCCTCGGAGAGTGCAAGCGTATACGGACTCTGAAGCCTTATGAACTGGATAAGAGGAGAGCAGACAGTTACATGATGTATAAGCATTACATCAAAGCTGATGCCATATATGATGAGATCATAGAGTACAAGGAAAGTCATGATGAATATGACGAATTCCTTGGAAATATATATCACAATAAGGGCGTTGCCCTGGCTGGAAATCTCCAGCTAGAGGAGGCGAAAGAGTGCTTTATCAGAGCATTTTCGCTGAATAAAAACAACGAATCCCTCATAGAATATTTCTGCGTCATGGCGGTAACTGTGGACACTGCCACACTGCAGAGGGAGATAAGAAAGCGCGGAATGCCAGCGGGATTTCTTGACGATCTCATGAGTGAGATCGCTGATTCCAAGGAGGATGTGCATGAGATGTCCATATACAACAAGGTTCAGAAAGCTGTGTACAACAGAATGCATGGGGATATTGAGGATTACGACAGGAGAATGGATTCCCTGCTGAGCACATTGAAGGATCAATTCAGAAACCAGATAGGTTGACTTTGTGCTTGACGCAGCACCAGCCTATGTTGTACTATTCAAAATAAATATATGCAAATGCTGTGACGAAGAGGAGTAGCATGTGGAGTCGGACAGAGAGAATGGTTCCTGGGCTGTGAGACCATTCCCGACAGAGATGTGCGAAGGTAGCTTCTGAGCTGCGTGGCTGAAAGTATAGTAGGTCATGCCGGGGCGTTCCCGTTATAGGATAAGATGAGATACAAAACAAGGTGGTAACGCGATATATACTCGCCCTTCAGGCTGGATGTCCGAAGAGCGGGTTTTTTTGTGCAGTGCATGGGGAATAAGAAAGCTCCGGCATAAAAAGTCCGGTCCGGATTTATCAAACAGTAAGAAATCAGAAACAATAGAAAGGAAGAATGAGATGAAAGAGTTAGAGAAGACATATGATCCTTCCCAGATAGAGGACAGACTCTACAGAAAGTGGGAGGAAAAGAAGTATTTCCATGCAGAGGTTGACAGGAGCAAGAAGCCATTTACGATAGTAATGCCGCCTCCAAATGTAACAGGACAGCTCCACATGGGACATGCCCTGGACAATACCATGCAGGATATACTTATCAGATTCAAGAGAATGCAGGGCTACTCTGCACTGTGGCAGCCTGGCACAGACCACGCAGCCATCGCAACCGAGGTCAAGGTTACAGAGAAGCTGAAGGAGCAGGGAATAGATAAGAAAGAGATCGGCCGTGAGGAGTTCCTCAAGCATGCATGGGCATGGAAGGAGGAGTACGGCAACCGTATCGTGAGCCAGCTCAAGAAGATGGGTTCATCCGCTGACTGGGACAGAGAGAGATTCACCATGGACGAGGGCTGTTCTAGAGCTGTAAAGGAAGTATTTGTAAGACTGTACGATAAGGGCTACATCTACAAGGGCTCAAGGATCATCAACTGGTGTCCTGTATGTAAGACTTCCATATCGGATGCAGAGGTTATCCATGAGGAGCAGGACGGATATTTCTGGCACATCAACTATCCTGTAGTTGGAGAGCCTGGAAGATTTGTTGAGATAGCAACCACAAGACCTGAGACACTTCTCGGAGATACAGCCGTTGCTGTAAATCCTGATGATGAGAGATACACAGATATAGTTGGAAAGATGCTGGAGCTGCCACTTACAGACAGACAGATCCCGGTTATCGCAGATCCATATGTTGACAAGGAGTTCGGAACAGGCTGTGTAAAGATCACGCCTGCCCATGACCCTAACGATTTCGAGGTTGGAAAGCGTCACAACCTTGAGGAGATAAATATACTGAACGATGATGCAACCATCAATGAGCTGGGCGGCAAGTATGCAGGCATGGACCGCTACGAGGCAAGAAAGCAGATGGTGGCAGACCTTGACGCACTTGGACTCCTCGTAAAGGTCGTTCCACACAGCCATAACGTAGGAACACACGACAGATGTAAAACAACTGTAGAGCCGATGATCAAGCCTCAGTGGTTCGTCCGCATGAAGGAGATGGGACAGGCAGCGCTTGACATCATCAAGACTGATGAGCTCTCATTTGTGCCTGAGCAGTTTGACAAGACATACATCCACTGGCTTGAGAACATCCGTGACTGGTGTATATCAAGACAGCTCTGGTGGGGACACAGAATCCCTGCATGGTACTGCGACGAGTGTGGCGAGACCATTGTAAGCCGTGAGACACCTACAGTATGTCCAAAGTGCGGATGCACACACCTCACACAGGATGAGGACACACTTGATACATGGTTCTCATCAGCACTGTGGCCATTCTCAACACTTGGCTGGCCAGACAAGACACCTGAGTACGAGTATTTCTATCCTACAAGCGTGCTTGTAACAGGATATGATATCATCTTCTTCTGGGTAATCCGTATGGTATTCTCAGCACTTGAGCAGACAGGAAAGAGCCCATTCAAGCACGTACTGATCCACGGACTTGTAAGAGACGACCAGGGACGTAAGATGAGTAAGTCTCTTGGAAATGGTATCGACCCACTTGAGGTTATTGATAAGTACGGCGCAGATGCTCTTCGTCTGACACTTATCACGGGAAATGCCCCTGGAAACGATATGCGTTTCTACTGGGAGAGAGTCGAGAATTCCAGAAACTTTGCAAATAAGATCTGGAACGCAACTCGTTTTATCATGATGAACATGGAGAAGGCAGATTTCTCAGCTGTGAAGCTGTCTGATCTGACAATAGCTGACCGTTGGATCCTGTCCAAGGTCAACACTCTTGCAAAAGAGATGACAGACAACATGGAGAAGTTCGAGCTTGGTATCGCGGTATCCAAGGTATACGACTTCATCTGGGATGAGTTCTGTGACTGGTACATCGAGATGGTTAAGCCTCGTCTCTACAATGATGAGGATGAGACAAAGGCAGCGGCACTCTGGACACTTAAGACAGTACTTATCCAGGCACTTAAGCTTCTTCATCCATACATGCCGTTCATCACAGAGGAGATATTCTGTAATATTCAGGACGAGGAGGAGTCGATCATGATCTCCAAATGGCCTGAGTACACAGATGAGTGGAATTTCGAGACCGACGAGGCAGCTGTTGACACGATCAAGGCAGCAGTTCGTGCCATCAGAAATCTTCGTACAGGAATGAACGTACCACCTAGCAGAAAGGCAAAGGTTTATGTCGTATCTGCCAAGGAGGACGTGAGATATATATTCGAGTCATCAAAGAGCTTCTTTGCCACACTGGGATATGCCAGCGAGGTACATGTACAGGAGGACAAGACAGGAATCGATGAGAACGCTGTATCAACACTGATCCACGACGCTGCTGTATACATTCCTCTTGAGGAGCTTGTTGATATAGACAAGGAGATCGAGAGACTTGAGAAGGAGGCTGCAAAGCTTGCCGGAGAGATCAAGCGAGCATCCGGAATGCTTGCCAATCCAAAGTTCGTTGATAAGGCACCAGCCGCAAAGGTCGAGGAGGAGAAGGCAAAGCTTGCAAAGTACACAGAGATGTCTGAGCAGGTTGCCGAGCGTCTTGCACAGCTGAAGAAGTAATAAATAAGTAAATGGGGTCCCGACAGACGGTAGCTGCGCCTGCCGGGACTTCTTGGCTTGAAAAAGCAGTATAGGTTTTGCGGATTTGTTTGTGACCGCAAATATATCTGCCTCATATCATATAACAGAAAGGATTTTCTATATGTATGAGGGAGGTGGTATGAGTGGGGTTCACAAGTATTCCTATTCGCAACATTATCCACGAAGCGGTCGCCAGGGGTGGTATAATAGTGGATGTCAGAAGCCGTGAGGAGTTTGCATCCGGGCACATTCCGATGGCGATCAATGTACCGCTGGAACAGATCGAGGAGGGGGCTTATTCACTTCCAAAGAGTAAGTACCTGATCGTATATTGTGAGCGCGGTATAAGCAGTATGAGGGCAGCCCTTGCCATGGGTGAGGACGGCTACAAAGTAATCAACACGATAGGTGGTCTTGCACAGTATAAGGGACCGCTCACAAGACAGAGATGACAGAATAGCTGATATAAGGAAAGGACGATAGATGAGCAGAGTTGAACTGATTGCTCCATGCCATTTTGGACTGGAGTCTGTACTGAAAAGAGAGATACAGGATCTTGGATATGAGATAGTCCAGGTCGAGGACGGAAGAATAACATTTGCTGGTGATGAGGACGCAATAGCCAGGGCAAATGTATTTATAAGAACGGCAGAGAGGATAATGCTCAAATGTGGCAGCTTCAAAGCCACCACATTTGACGAGCTTTTTGAGGGGACAAAGGCGATCGCCTGGGAGAAGTATCTCACCAGAGATGCGAAGTTCTGGGTATCAAAGGCGACATCAAACAAGAGTGCGCTGTTCAGCCCTTCGGATATACAGTCCATAGTAAAGAAGGCTATGGTTGAGAGGATGAAGAAGACATACAGGGTATCTTGGTTCACAGAGGACGGAGCAAGCTATCCTGTGCGTGTGTTTATATTTAAGGATATAGTAACCATAGCACTTGACACTTCAGGGGTATCACTTCACAAGAGAGGCTACAGAAAGCTTGTTGGCAAGGCGCCTATATCGGAGACACTGGCTTCGGCGCTCATCATGCTCACACCGTGGAACAAGGACCGTGTTCTGGTAGATCCTTTCTGTGGCAGTGGTACATTCCCTATAGAGGCTGCCATGATAGGAGCACATATCGCACCGGGAATGGACAGGGAATTCACTGCCCAGGAGTGGGGAAAGGTGTGTGACAAGAAGATTTGGTACAGCGCGGTCGACGAGGCAAATGATCTGATAGACCGGGATGTAAAGATGAATATTCAGGGATATGATCTTGACTCAGACATGGTAAAGTGTGCCATGGAAAATGCGAAGGCAGCAGGGGTTGATCAGCACATACATTTTCAGCAGAGGGATGTGAAGGACCTCAGAAATCCAAAGAAGTACGGTTTCATCATAACAAATCCGCCGTATGGAGAGAGACTTGAGGAGAAGGAGGCTCTTCCGGAGCTGTACAGAACTATAGGTGAGAGCTACAGGAATCTGGATGACTGGTCGATGTTTCTCATAACATCATACGCGGACGCGGAGAAATATATTGGAAGAAAGGCGGACAGGAACCGCAAGATATACAACGGCATGATAAAGTCCTATTTCTATCAGTTTATGGGACCGAAGCCACCTAAAAGAAGGAGAGAAGACAGTTGAAAAAGCTGGTATATATAGTCCTTATATGCGCCATTGGAATACTGGCGTATTATGGAATGCAGAATCCCGTTGGAAGACTTGAAAAGAACGATGAAGAACAGCATGCGGCGCAGGTCTTGTCGGGCAAGCTTGCAGAAAACTACAATTTAGAGGGACTGAAACTCAAGATAAATGGCAGTGATGTTCCGGATGAGCAGTACCTTCCATATATAGGTTCTGACCTTCACGTCATGCTGCCGATCGATACTGTGAAGGACAAGCTGGGATGCACTGTCGATGAATATGCAAATGGCGGTATCATCATAAAGAGAAACGACCATACGGTCAGGATCGTGGCTGGTTCCGCAGATGCAAGCTTTGACGAAGAGAAGGTAACGCTGCAGACGCAGCCGGTGAAAAATAATGACAAGCTGTATGTGCCTATAGAGTATATAAGCGATGCCATAGATTACACCTGTGAGTACAACTATTCCACCGGTCAGATATCACTGCAGAAAAAGGGCGAGGATACAACACTTCCTGCAGTGTATGATATGAGAAAAGAGGGACGTGTCACAGAGGTCAGAGATCAGGGCGATTCTGGCACGTGCTGGGCATTTGCGTCTCTGGCAGCTCTTGAGACAACGCTCATGCCGGATGAGAATCTTCAGTTCTCTGTGGACAACATGACGAAGAACAACGGATTTGGCATAGAGCAGTTTGAGGGCGGACAGTACAGAATGAGTATAGCCTATCTGGCATCGTGGAAGGGGCCTGTGCTTGAAAAGGATGATCCATACGGCGATGACGAGACCAATTCAAAGCTTAAGGCGGTGAAGCACCTCCAGGAAGCTGAGATAATAGAGGACAAGGATCTTGAGGCGGTCAAGGAAGCTGTGTATAAGAAGGGCGGAGTTGAGACCGCGATATACAGCGACATGGTGGACGCCGACAGCGATTCTGAATATTACAACAGAGACCACAGCTCATATTATTATGACGGCACGGAGGGAATCAACCACGATGTTGTCATAGTGGGCTGGGATGACAATTACAGCAGGAACAACTTCAACAAAACGCCGAAGAAGGATGGCGCATTTATCTGTAAGAACAGCTGGGGCACGGACTTTGGCGATGAGGGATATTTCTATATATCCTATTATGATGCGCACATATGCGAGACAAGCGTTGTGTACACGAAGCTGGAGCCGGCGGACAATTATGACAAGATTTATCAGGCGGACAAGCTTGGCTGGGTCGGTGTGCTGGGATTTGACAATGAGGAGGCTTACTTTGCAAATGTGTACAAGGCGGGCAAGAATGAGGAGCTTGCTGCGGTGGCATTTTATGCAACAGGCGCCAAGACCACATATGAAGTCTATGTTGTGACGGATTTTCAGGACGAGGACAGTCTGGCTGATCGAAAGCTTGTGGCATCAGGCGAAGTCGAGTATGCAGGTTATTATACTGTGGATCTGGAGCAGGCGGAGAAACTTGCTGATGGAAAGAAATTCGCAGTTGTGATTCATATAACTACGCCGGATACGAAATATCCGATAGCCATAGAGTATGATGCGGACTCGCTGACGGACAGTTTCGATATAAAAGACGGTGAGGGATATCTGAGTCTGTATGGCAAGCAGTGGTACAGCGCGGAGAAGGATAGGAAATGTAATGTGTGCCTGAAGGCATTTACGAGAACAGTGGAGTAGGAAAGGAGTCGTATATATGGATAAGCTTATATTTGCAACTGGCAATGAGGGCAAGATGAAGGAGGTCCGCATGATACTTGCGGATCTTGGCTATGAGATACAGTCCATGAAGGAGGCTGGGATCAATGTTGATATAGTCGAGGATGGAAAGACATTTGAGGAGAATGCCCTTATCAAGGCAAGGGCGATCAGCAAGGAGACTGGATGTCTGGTGCTTGCCGATGATTCAGGCCTGGAGGTCGACTACATGGACAAGGCGCCTGGTATATACAGCGCGAGATTCCTCGGCGAGGACACATCATACAGGATAAAGAACCAGTACATAATAGACAAGCTGGCCGGGGTTCCGGATCCTGAGAGGACAGCAAGATTTGTGTGTGCAATAGCAGCGGTATTTCCAGATGGAAGTGAGTATACGACACGCGGAACCATTGAGGGAATAATCGGATATGAGGAGCGTGGCGAGAATGGATTTGGATATGATCCGATATTCTTCCTGCCTGAAAAGGGCAAGACCACGGCGGAGCTTGACCCGGAGGAGAAGAACGAGATAAGCCACCGCGGAAATGCACTCAGACTGATGAAGGACGTCATCAGAAAGCATAGAGAGAATAATTGATGGCAGATGATTGCAAATCACCGTGTTTGTTAGATTTTAAACAGGGGGGCAGAGATGAAAGTTCTGATAATAAGTGATACCCATGGCAAAAGCAGCTGCATAGAGCAGATATACGATATAGTTGGAGATGTGGACATGCTGATACATCTGGGAGATGTTGAGGGCGATGAGGAGCTCATACATGATCTCTTCAACTGCGAGCTCCACATGGTGAGGGGAAACTGCGACTACAATGCGGAACTCCCGATATATGATGAGTTCAACATCGGAGACAAGAGGGCATTTATAACCCATGGACACAGGTATGGAGTGAACAGCGGAACAGCATACCTGGAGGAACTCATAGATACAGAGGGATATGACTTCGTGATGTATGGACATACCCATAGGCGGGATCTGACGACTTATAAGAATTCATATATCGTGAATCCGGGAAGTCTGGCTCTGCCGAGGGATAACAGAGTGGGAACATACATGCTGCTGGATTTTGACCAGCACGGAACGCCTTTCTTTGCGGAGAATGAGCTGCCAAGGCTGGAGTCGAATGTGTCAAGTTTTCGAAGAAAATTTGACATGTAGCATCAGCCCTGCCGAAGGCAGCTTTAAATGGCTGATGTTCCATACCGGAGGAGAAGAAGAGAAAGAGTTTCTAGGAGAACATTTGGGAGTAGGGCATATTTGAGAGATTAAAATGGCAGGTAAAATGATATGAAGAAACATGATATAGTTGAAGGTGTGATAGATACATATGAGTTCCCGAACAAAGGAAGTTTTCATATGGACGACAGGAAGGTGACCGTCAAGGGTGCGATAAAGGGGCAAAAGGTTTCGTGCCGCATCACAAAGCTAAAGAAGGGCAAGGCAGACGGAAGGCTCCTTGAGGTTCTGGAGAAATCGGAGCTTGAGGATTCATCACCGGTTTGTTCTCATTTTGGTGTGTGCGGTGGATGTAGTTACCAGACACTCAGCTATGAGAATCAGCTGAAGGTGAAAGAGGAACTGGTGAAGGGACTTCTGGATGGCGTTATCGATGGTGAGACGCATCCTTATGAGTGGCAGGGGATACTTGCGTCACCGGTAACTCAGGGCTACAGAAATAAGATGGAATTCTCGTTTGGCGACGAGTACAAGGATGGCCCGCTGGCGCTTGGACTACACAAGAAGAACAGCACATACGACATAGTTCAGATGGACGACTGCTATATAGTAAATGACGACCTGAACAAGATCGTGAAATATACAGTGGAATTCTGCAGGGCAGCAGGACTTCCTTATTATAAAAAGATGCAGCACACAGGATTGCTCCGACATTTGGTGATCAGACGCTCTGCCACAAATGGTGATCTGCTTGTAAATCTCGTGACATCGACACAGAATCTTGATGCCCTTGACCTCGATGCATTTGTGAGAGGACTTCTTGATCTGCCTCTTGAGGGAAAGATCGCGGGAATCCTCCACACAGAAAATGACTCCATGGCAGATGCGGTCATCAGCGACAGGACAAATCTGCTCTACGGAACAGAGTATATATATGAGACGGTCCTTGGGCTTCAGTTCAAGATATCGCCATTTTCGTTCTTCCAGACAAATACAAAGAGTGCGGAGAGACTTTATGACAAAGCTCGCTCTTATGTGGGTGATACGAAGGATGCAGTCATATTTGACCTCTACAGTGGAACCGGAACGATAGCACAGCTCCTTGCACCAGTCGCAAAGAAGGTGATAGGAGTGGAGATCGTGGAGGAAGCCGTGGAGGCTGCCCGTGTGAATGCTAAACTCAATGGTCTTGCCAACTGCGAGTTCATAGCAGGTGATGTCCTCAAGGTCATAGACGACATAGAGGAAAAACCTGACTTCATAGTCCTTGACCCACCTAGAGATGGAATCAATCCAAAGGCGCTTGCGAAGATTATAAATTATGGTGTGAAGGAGCTTGTGTACATCAGCTGCAAGCCTACCTCGCTCGCTAGGGATCTGGTGACACTGCAGGAGAATGGATATTACGTGACCAAGGCGTGTGCCGTGGATCAGTTTCCGGGCACTGTCCATGTGGAGACGGTAGTTTTGATGTCAAAGGTGAACCCTGACAAGTAAATATAGTGTAGCAGTTAAAGGACTTTCTTAGAGGCTATCGTTAAAAGGTGTATGAAGTCTTGCGGAAAGTCCTTTTTTGATGCTTGCAAATAGCTGAGCGGGAATTGGTCTACTCGGTAGGGTTGACACTAGGAGATGGATGGCAGAAGTTTGAACCCTAGAGGGGTTCAATATTAACGAGAAGATGTTTCAAGCTATGCATTCATCTTTTTATTACTGAATTTAAAATCTAAATCACCACGCAAACAACTATAAACAATTGAAAATTGATGATTGAATTGGTATAATAGACTAAAGTGTATGCATTGATATATGAAGGAGAATTCGATAATGATGAATAATAATGAAGAAAGTTGGATTGGAACAAATGAGGCAGCTAGGTTCCTTGGAGTAAAACCAGCAACTATACGTGATTGGATTCGAAAAGGAAAAGATATACCTAGGCAAAAGATTGGCAAAGCTTGGAAATTCAAGTATTCCGAATTGGAAAAATGGGCTAGAAGCGGAAATGCTGCAGATAAATAATAAGTTTATAGATTGGAGTTAAAGAGGGTTATGGCTGTGAAAAAATCAGAATTATATTCACTTTTATGGGAAGCATGTAATAAATTAAGAGGTGGTGTGGAGCCGGCTAGATATAAAGACTATGTACTTGTATTGTTGTTCTTTAAATATGTTTCTGACAGATATAAAGGACAAAAATTTGCTGAGTTTACAATCAGCAAAGGTGCATCATTTGAAGATCTGATCGAGGCAAAAGGAAAGAGTGACGTTGGTGAACGTGCTGATAAGATTATCCAGAAATTTTTAGAAGACAATCAGCTTATTGGATCACTTCCTGATGTCAGCTTTAATAACGCAGACGAACTTGGAAGTGGTAAGGAACTTGTAGATAAAGTATCTGGACTTATTGGTGTATTTCAAAATCCTGCCATTGATTTCAAAAATAATAGAGCAAGTGGTGATGATATCATTGGTGACGCCTATGAGTACTTTATGATGAAGTTCGCACAGGAATCAGGAAAGAGCAAAGGGCAATTTTATACACCAAGTGAAGTATCTAGAATAATTGCTAGACTTATCGGTATTGCTGATATAAAGGAGTCACCAAATAAAAAGTGGACTTTGTACGATCCTGCGGCAGGTAGTGGAAGCCTTTTGATTAGAGCAGCAGATGAGGCACCTGTTAATGCAAATGGCGATTCTATCGTTACTATATTTGGGCAAGAGAGTGACCGTGCAACAGCTGGTCTTGCAAAAATGAACCTTATCCTCCATCAAAAAGGAACTGGTGAGATTCAGAGAGGAAATACACTCTCTTCACCTAAGTTTATTGATGAGTTTGGTGAGCTTAAGAAGTTTGATTTCATTGTAATGAATCCTCCGTTTTCTGATAAAGACTGGAGTGATGGTATAAAAACAACTGAAGATGAATATAAGCGTTTTGATGGTTATGGTATACCTCCTGAGAAGAATGGAGATTACGCCTGGTTTTTACATGTTTTGAAATCACTGGATAGTAACGGTAAGGCTGGATTTGTTATGCCTCATGGTGTTTTGTTCAGAGGTAATTCTGAAGAAACCATAAGACAGCAAATATTGAAAAAGAGATATATAAAGGCAATTATTAGTCTTCCAGCTAACCTATTCTATGGAACAGGTATTCCTGCATGTATCATTATTTTAGATAAAGAAAATACTGATACAAGAGAGGATATTTTCTTAATAGATGCCAGTCGTGGCTTTAAAAAAGATGGTAATAAAAATCG
>ERZ827528.2677-NODE-2677-length-15892-cov-9.568605_pt1 | contig 15892 bp, 15 predicted proteins | sample MGYA00519768_ERZ827528 | MGnify/ENA primary metagenome ERZ827528 (study PRJEB31778, sample SAMEA3449343) | human gut metagenome | biome: human gut; feature: human-associated habitat; material: faeces | place: United Kingdom | collected 2010/2012 ...
ATTATTCGAGCCATGTATCATCAGGTAACTGTCGCTGGACATCCTGGGCATCCTCGAACCTGATCTGACCATTGGTGCGCTTTACCTCGTCCACCACATACCCGCGCAGGGCACGGCGATCTTCCATCGTATCACGGAAGTGGGCAGCGATGGTGTGCGCCATGATGCCCTGCTCCACCGCGCACTTGAAGAGAATGCCGTTGGTGCGGTTGGTGCTGTCCGCGATGATCCCGCGCAGCGTTGCCACCAGCGCGTCCGAGAGATACTCGGAGGTGTCCTCCGTTCCCAGATAGCCCATGTAAAAACGGACCGCCTTTTCAATGAATTCGCTGCGGCTCCTGCAGTTCGCCTCCTCCAGCCATGCGTCCATGCGGCGAATGACACTGGGCCTGAGCCAGATCGTGGTGCATTTTTTATTGTCCTCCATTTTTCCTCCTTCCTTCCGCTGCCATCGGTCAAAAACGCCGGAAAGCCCTGCAAACGCTGCACTCCTCCTGCGGACCGACATCGGTTCATCTTGGCCGAGCCTCAAACCGACATTGGTTTGTGACCTGTGAAAAAGCCCCGCACTGCGGGGCTTTGTGGGCAGCCCGCGGTCGTTTCCGACTGCGGGCGTTTATCTTGTGCTTTTATCGAACAGGCAGGTTCCCAGCACAGTTCCCCATAGGAGGGGCGAAAGCGGGGGGCAAACAGCGCCGATGCCTGTCCGTGGTACAGGGATGCCACTCTCGCCCCCAAAGCCGCACACAGCGGCTCACAGGGCGGACACGGTGGTTACATCTGCATCTCCGGTGCCTGCATCTGCTCCTCGTGAAGCTGTTGGGCATACTCGTGCAGGCTCATGCCGGTCTGGTTCTGGCAAAACTCCTCCATCTTCCGCATCAGCACTTCCTGCTCGGCTGCGTTGAGCGGGTAGCTCCAGCTCTCCTCGGCGCCATCTCCTTTGCAGAGGCACAGCTCCAGCGTGTCGCAGGGGCTATCCTCCGCGATGTCGTAGTTGGCATAGATGTTGAGCCAGTCATCGTTTTTGTCCGTGAGGACGAAGGTTCCGAAGGCAGCGTCCACATCAAAATCTGCGTCCACATAGAAGTTGAGCTTACCGTCCTCATCCATCATGATCTCATCACTGAAGGAAAAATTCCGCGCGGAGAGATGTCCCGCCGAGGTGATCTCTTTACCGCTCAGATGATCCAGCAGTTTGCGCCACTTATCATCGCTCGACGCGAATTGCGACCGGGTGGCATGGTACACCGCCGCTGACACATCCCGCATCGCCCAGGTCCGCCAGCCATCCATGATGTGAACGGCAGAGAACTCCCGTTTGTCAAAGTCGAGTTCAAACACGCCGCGCACCTTGCCGGTGTTCTCCATGCGCTCCGCAATCATCTGCTGATATTCCTCCGATGTGAGCAGCGTCCCACAGGAGAAAAGGCGAATGAATTTGATGCCTGTGTCGGGAGACTCTTTCAGGTAACGGTTCAGTCTTTCAGCGGCATTCAGCAGTTCCTCACCGGGCGCGACTTTGAAGCACCATTCCTCACCGTTTTCGAGTACACGGTAGGCAGACCATGTCTGCGCTGCTTCTTCCCGCTCACGAGCGGCAGTGCTTTCCGCCTGAATTGCTTTACTGATCCGAGTGTACTCCCGCTCCGGCAGTTGATTGCAAAGCTCATCCAGCACATCTTCCATGTGCTCCTGCAAGGTCTCATCCTTGAGATGCTTTTCAATGGCATCCTTCCATCGCCGGTCGATCCACAGTGTGATGTCTACATGATCCGCCATCTCACTCACCATTCCTTTCACCGACAGGCTGTGCCAATGCAGAGGGAGGCTCCACCCGCATCTGCGGCTTCGTCGGTCTTGCCGGACGGCGGGGACGGGCAGCGGGCGCCGCGCGGCTGGCGAGATATTCCCGCACCGGCTCCGGCACCTCGGATTCGTAGAGACATTTGAGCAGTTCCTCCAGCTGCGCCTGCACGCTGGTATTTTTCTTTTTGAGCGAAAATTCGAGAGCGGCAAGCTGCTCACTCTCGAATGTGATCGTGACACTTTCCTTTTTCATGATCATACCTCCTCGTAGTAGTCGCGGAGCTGGAAGCCCAGCGCCTCCATGTCGCTGTGATCCATGCCGAGTCCGTGACGCAGAATGTCATAGAGATTCCCAGCGTCGTAGCGGCTGCTGAGAAAATCCACGAGCTTCGCAACCAACTCCTGCTCACGCTCCGGCGTGATCGGTTTTATTGCAGTATTCATAATCATCTTTTCCTTTCAGCCTTTCGGCAGATACGCTCTCGGATTCGTTCGCTCCCCGTTGACGCGCACCTCGAAATGGAGATGCGGCCCGGTGGAGCGCCCGGTGCTGCCGGAGAGGGCGATGATGTCTCCCGCCTGCACGGTCTGGCCCACTCTCGCCAGAAGCTGAGAGCAGTGGCCGTACAGCGTAACGAGTCCGTTGCCGTGGTCGATGCACACGTAGTAGCCATAGCCTCCGGCATTGTACTTGGAGACCGTCACCGTCCCCGGCAGCGCGGCGCGGATGGGTGTGCCGGTGGGGACCGCCAAGTCCATGCCGGTGTGCCCCTTGCGCTTCTCGGTGATGGGGTCGATGCGGTTGCCGAATTCAGAGGTGACACGGCGCTCCCAGCCTGAACCGATGGGTGAACAGAAACCGTCCGCGCCGATAAACGGCACATCCACGCCGGGTATCCAGCCCTCCGAACCTCCGGCAACGCCATAGCGGACGAGGTTGTAGACACTGTCGGCATTGGATTTCTGTTCCACAGATAATTCCAAGTGAAGAGTGTTTTCAATATTGCTGTAGACCTCCGTCTTATTCGCAATGGGTATCGCCACGGTGTAGCTTTCCTCGGTTTCTGTCCCGTCCTCGGCGGTGACGGTGCGGGTGCGTTCCTCGTAGGTCACAAAGCAGTCCACGAACTGCTTATGCGCTCTCTTGCTCGGCGTGTCCTCTCCAAAGAAAATGGCGTAGAAAACAGCCTTGACGCGGATACCGTCAAGGCTGTCGCTGCCCTCCGTCATGTCATTGACGGCGGCGATGGCGTCGTCCAGCAGCGTGAAGCTGCGGCGCATATCTTCGATGTAGGCGACATATTCCGCAGGCGTTTTGTCCGGAATGTTGCCGCCGTTGAAGCAGAGCAGAACAGCGGAGTTGTTATGCTCCGCGCTGCCGGAGAGCAGAGAGCAGATCAGCGCCAGCGTCAGGATCAACGGCGAACAGATCGCCGCCACGATCCAGCCCAGCCTTTTCCGGGTGTCCTCATCCGAGAGAGCGGCAGCGGCGAGCTTCGCCAGTGCTGCAACGGGTACCGCCATTACCGTCCACCTGCCGTTCCGAAAAGTGCCTGCTTGTACTCTGGGGCCTGTACCTGTAAGAGATACCGCTCATTGCCGCATTTGTAGAGGCAGGAGCCGCGCTGCGGGTCCCGAATCAGGGCATACTCGGATTCCTCCAACTGGAGGTTATCCATGAAGAATTTCTTATCCACGTTGCCGCCGTTAAAGATAAATTGATGGACGGGGATGGAAAAGAGGGGGCGCGTCAGCTCCCGTATCCCCGGTTGGGTAAAGTCCTCTAAGTTCTGGCTGGCAAGGAACAGGGCGGATTCCTTTTTTCGTACTCGCTTGAGGGCGTTGCGGATGTAGGTGATGACGGTGGGATCGGACAGCCACAGGTACAGCTCATCGATAGCCGCTACGGAATTGCCCAGCGTCAAGAGCTGATCTGACATATAGGACAACAGACTGAACAGCAAGGTGTTCCGAAGATTTTCCGCCATGTTATCTAATCCCTTAACGCAGAATACCAGGAATTTGGAGCTTGTAATGTTGGTATGCCCGTTGAAAAACCGGGAATCCGCGCCGCGGCACATGGAGTGAAGCCCCAGCAGCAGATCCCGCAGCATCTCCCGCGGATAAAGACCGGCGGCGTCATAGTTGTCATAGGCTTCCTGGATCGTATCGTAGAGGTCGGAGAGGATGGGGTAATCCTCTGGTCGCATCGACGCGAAGTCCGTACGGTCGGTGATGTTCCACTTTTTATACAGGCTCTCCACCATCAGTTCCAGCGTGTCGATGTGGGGCGTGTCAAAGCCCTTGTAGACGCGGAACACATCCCGCAGGAAGGAGATGTGCTGAGAGAGCAGCGTCCCCCGGAAAGCGTCCGGCGCGTCCGGGTCTTCTGGCCCGCTGCCATCGTCCCAGCAGCGCGGCTCCAGCAGGTTGATGCGGTACTGCCCGCTTAAGTAGTCCAGAAAGCAGCCGCCCAGGGCGCGGCACTCGTCCTCCATCTCGTGCTCGGAGTCCAATGAAATGACGCTTTTGCCCGCCTCCCGCACATTGCAGAGCAGGAGCTTCAGAAGATAACTTTTGCCCTGTCCGGTATTGCCGAGGATGAGGGCGCTGGCGTTGGTCTTGTCAGAAGCACGGCGGTCGAAGTCCACGATGATGTTGGAGCCGAAGCGGTCCCGACCAATGAAGAAGCCCTTGGGATCGGTTTTGCCGGAATAGTTCATGGGGTACAGATTGGCAACGCTCCTGGCAGGCAGGACACGCTCCGCAAAATTGGCAAGCTGACTGCCGCCTGCGGGGTTGGCGGAGAGGAAGCCCTCCCGCTGGCGCAGGAGCAGCGGATCGGCGCCCATGCGGGAGCGCACCAGTTGGGCGGATACGGTGTCCCGCACCGCGCGCAGCCTTTCCGTATCCGTGGCGGCGATGTCCAGATACACGCCGCAGTGGATGAGCGGCTCCTTTTCCTGACGCTGCTTTGCCAGCAGCTCCGCCATATCCCGTAGGTTGGCCTCCGCCGTGACGCTCTGCTTGTAGTCATTGGTGTTGCTCCGCTCCATGCGGCTTTTGTTGGTGGCGGCATGGAGGATGGCGTCCTCTTCGGCGGGCGTGACCTGCCGCGCCGTCAGGCGCAGGTTGACGCCGCCCATATCGCCAAGGCCCCGCAGCAGCGCCAGCTCATCCGTCATGGGCGGGTAGCTTTTCAGCGCCATCGCCGTGTGATACCGGCTGCCGAGAATGAAGTGATCTGTGTTGAACTTCACCGCCGCGGGCGCGATCATGTCCAGAAAGTCTTTCGGGCGCTGAACCTGTTCCGGCATCTTCTTTTTCTTCTTCTGTTTCTTTTTAGCCATGTACATACTCCTCTCCATCGAAATCACGGAATACCTCCGTGGTGAGATCCTGCCGGTAGTAGATCGCCAGCAGGCGCTTCACATCCTGCTCCTCCGCCAGACGCACGCGGAGCCCGTGGTCACAGATGGCTTTCTCCAACTGCCGCAGCGCGCTTTCATCCGCACCGGCTTTTTCATCCAGTGGGAGCACCAGCACAAATTTGCGGGAGGAGGCGGATGAGAATTGAATGGCGTCCAGATGGGCCATGTCCCGTTCCAGCAGCTCCCGCACGGCAGGTTCCGTTTCCTCCTCCAGTCGCCGCAGGTAATACTCCTTGTTCCGCTGGAAGGATTCGCGGGAGTCCAGCGCCAAAATCTCCAGCGAGGGCTGTGTGCTGAGAAGCATGGTGAGGGAGCGGACGCGGCCCCGGATGACCTCCGGGGACAGGACGGAGAGGTTGTCCGGCTGGATCAGGAAGAAGACTCGCTCGCCGGAATCTGTCACGATGCCGTGGGGCGTCACACGGACGATGCCCATGAGCTGCCGGGTGGATTGCCGCTGGCGCAGTTCCTTTTTCTGTTTTCGATTCATGGGTCCAGCCTCCATTCATAGTATTGCTGCCGCAGAAAGAGAAAACAGGCGGCGCGGCGCAGGAAATCCAGAATGCTGGAGCCATCCACCTGAATGGTGAGGAAGGCATACAGCACCGTGACCACCAGCAGTCCCATGCCGAGTCCCTGTGTCAGCGCCAGCACAGAGAGCAGAGCGCCGATGCCGATCACGGCGATGTCCCGCAGCAGCCAGAGCCACAGCATGGGCTTGGCTTTCAGGTTTTCGGGGTAAATAAACATTTTGTTCCTCCAAAGCAAAACCGCTGCCGAGAATCTCAGCAGCGGTTCGCGCGATATATTTCTTATTCTTCGGCGGCGCCGGTGTCCTCCGCCAGCGCCTGCCGGATGCAGTCCAGGAAGAAGGCGTTCTGCTTGATGCCGTTCCGCTTGAGGTATGCCTTGAGCTGCTCAAACAGCTCGGTGGGCACCTGAAACGCCACCGTCCTCACATTGTCCTTGTCCATCTTCGCATTGTCCTCCATTTCATAAAATTTGGTAATAAGCACGGTCATGTACCGGCTCAGTGTCTCGCCGGATTCCGCCTGACGCTGCCGCACCTTGTCATGCAGCTCCACGGGGATCTGCGCGCAGAGGTTGCGCGTTTTTTCTGCCATAGCAGTTCCTCCTGTCTTTTTAATGGTAAAGCTAAGATACCCGAAAGCAAGTGTGAAAGCTATTACCAAAGCCAACTAAAAATCCCATTCCAAATCAAGCGTAATGACCATAGCCACCCGCTGCATGAGGTATTCCACGCAGGGGATGGCAACGCTGTTGCCGAGGGCTTTATAGCGTGCGGAGTCCGAAGCGCCGGGAACATCGGTCCAGCCATCCGGATAGCCCTGGAGCCGTTCGCACTCCAAAGGCGTGAGGCGGCGAATGAGATTCCGGCAGTCCGCATCCCAAGTAGAGGGTGGCTGGCAGATGAGGTCTGTAGCGTCCTTGTGCTGCCGCGCGCTCTCCGTGGAGGCGATCTCATCATCCCTGAACTGATCTACCCTCTGTCGGGCATAGACGCTGTGGCGATCCGTGGTGGTCAGGGTATAGGAAATGTCCCGCTGCCAGCCGAAGCCGTTGCCGCCGTTTTGCGGCTGCCGGTCAATGGCGTTGCCCGCAATGCAGATGACTTCTTCCTGCTGTACGAGGGGGATATTGTTCCCTCCAGTCCCATAGCGGGCGGACATGGTGGGCGCTACATCATGCGGCCCCGTGTATCTTCCGTCAATGCCATGGTTTTCATAAACTCTGGGTCCTGTCGGACGCAGAATCAGAGGCTGGTGTCCGTGTTCCTGCGCCCGCAGGGTTCCGGTAACATCCTCGCTGCACTCCATGATCTGCCCACCCTGATCATTGATACAGAGAATGCTGGGCATACAGTTCCCGCTGGGGCTGCCTTTCAGGGTAGGCGATACGCCTTCCTGATATCCGATGGTTCCGGCGCTTGCACCTGCTCCGGCCGAGAAACCGGCAATAAAGGTCTGCATTTGAAGGTTCTGCGTCGCCATCAGAGCGCCGGACACACCGTCCAGGTCAATGCCTTCGCTGCGTTGGTTGATATGGTAGGCTTTCGCTTCGCCGGATATGGGCGCGGGCGGGTCAAGCCCTGCCTGCATACGCAAAGCTGCTTCCAATAAGGGTGGCAGCGATTTGCCGCGGCACTCTGCGCGGCGCAGAATACCCAGGCACGCTGTCTGAGATAGCGAGTATCGGGATGGCGCTGTAGCCTGCAAAATCTGCCACAAGGAACACTCGACGGCGTCTTTGGGGCACTCCGAAGTGTTGGGCGTCCCAAACGATCCAAGCCACGGAGGATCGTATTCCCAATATGCCCCCAGCATATTCCCAGCGCCCGGCCTCAGGTCTAACAGCATGAAGGTATGGTTCTGCAACTTGGAGGAACGCTTCGAGGACTTTTTGAAAATCCGCCCCAGGCTTTTTTTGACCCGTTTCAGCGTCCCGCCCACTTGAGAGAGCGCCGACGACATTTTCCCAGATCCCGAATCTCGGCCGAATATGGATTCCTGTCCTTCCAGATTTTCTGTCTGCATCTCGCATCTCCTGAATGATTCGTATTTGTTCCATAAAGAGGCCGGAACGCGCACCGTTCAATCCGGCGCGCATTCCGGCCACGCTGAGTCCTGGCACGGGCTGCCCCCGCAGATGATGTCCACAGGCGGCAGATATGCACCGTTCAGTTTTGTGATGTCTCCCATTTGCTCCATGCGTGGGAAACGTATTTTTGATACCAGTATAGGGAACGGTTCGATCTCGCTGGCCCAGATCGGCTCGATGCCGCACCGCACCGAAGCCAGAGGAAAGCCGGAGATGCCATCGAACAGGCTCCCCATCGTAAGTTTCCGTGTTGGCTGAGTCATTTCATATACACCTTTTTATTTGATTGCCGCGGCGATGGTTCTCGTCACATTCACCGCGGACTGTGCCGTATAAACGGCGCTCGTAATATTGGCCTTTGTTGTGGTGTCCAGACCGAAGCTGCCGGCGATACGGGGTACTTCACCAGCAGAGAGCATGAGCCCCACGCCCATCAGCGCGTGGTCCTTAAACACCATGAGTCCCGCAATCAAGATGGTGGACTGGAGGAAGGCGGTCAGGCACAAGCCGATGACCTGCCGCGTCCAACTCATAAAGCCATCCAGATAGCCACGCGGGACGCTGAACATATAAAGGCTGCCCACGGCAATTTGAATCAGCAAAATGCCTCCGCGTTTCAGATTAGCGAAAAACACCTTCAGCACCGCGTAGCCCATGAGGATAATGCAGAACAGCAGCATGATGGGGCTGGTGATGATGCCAAGACCGAAGTGGGAGCTGTTCACCACATCGGCAAGGGTCTGGATCTCGCTGAGCTCCGTGATGATGTCCTGTCCCACCTCACCAATGCTCCGTCCGTAGCCGGTGAGTCCCGCAGAAAAGGTTCCCTGCAGCGACACAGATAGAGCGTAGAGCCGGACGGGGACAACGGTGAACAGGCTCACCGCCAGAAAACCCTTGATGATATTCATCCCGCACTGCTGGAGATTTCCTCTGCCGGTGGAGTATTCGATGCCGCACTCAAAGGCGCAGACCACCACGCTGACGGCGAACAGTGCCCAGGCAAGGCGGGAGAAAAAGAGAATGATGGCGCTGACCCATTCCAGTTCAAAAAGTTCCACGCCCATATTGCCCATGAGGGCAAAGAAATTGCCGAGAAAGCCCACGATCTGCCCATAAATCCAATCCACCAGCTGATCCAAAACTGTCGCGGCAACAAAGTTCCAAATAAATATCTTCGCTCACCTCCGAAAATGCAGAAAGCCGCCGCCCAGGTGGGCGACGGCCTTTCATATAGAGTATTTTGTTTTGCATCTGACTGCAGCGCTTACTTGAGCAGCCGCGGATAATCTGTTGTACCATTGACGATCGCATAAACGTAGACGGTGTCCCCAATCAGTTTGTAGATGGCAACATAAGTCTTCGTCAGCACAAGTTTACGGTAACCGCTTGCCGCAAGGATCGGGTCCGGATGCGTTTGCCCCATCAGCGGGAAATCCCGCAGACGGTTTATGGTCGTTTTCATCGTGCTGTAGATTTTTCGCGCGTAGGGAGTTCCTGCCTCCGTAATGTGATACTTTACGATCTCCTCGAAGTCGTGTTGAGCAGGAGGAAGATAGACCAGTTTACTTTTCGTAGGCACGGAACAGCTCCTCCATTCTTTCGTCAAGCTCCTCCGACGTGCAGACAGGCTCTCCGCTCAATCTGCTGAGTTCCGCAGCATAAATTTTGTCGCGGTGTCGGAACATTTTTTCCCGCTCCTCGTATGCTGCCATGCTCATATAAACACCGTCATCTTCACCCTTGTTCGTGATGAAGATCGGTTCACCGGATGCCTTTGCCAGCTCAGAGATCTGCGTGTACTCATTCCGCAGAGCAGAGGATGGTCTGATTTGCATAGAAAGCCCTCCTTATCAATTTCTTGATAGTATTATATCAAGATAGCACTTTTTATGCAAGCTTTTTATGAGGCTCCTTGCTAAATACGGGGTGACACCATCTGCCTACTTCCTAATCCAGGACTGTCGCGGCAACAAAGTCCCCAATAAATATCTTCACTCACCTCCGGAAATGCAGAAAGCCGCCGCCCAGGCGGGGCGACGGCTTTCCTTATAGAATATTTTGTTTTAGACCATTATAATGTAGATCAATCGAACATGACCGCATCCGCTAAGTCCTGATTGGTATTGAATATTTCCGTGTCCACGATTGACACGGGAGCATTATGCTTCACAATTTCCGCTCCTGTGAAATTCCATCCACCACCAGAAGCAGCCTCGTTTGTATTCACCATGACCTCCATACCGTTATACATGAATCTTAACCAACCTGCTGCAGTCGTATCTTCTCCTAAATACTCATAATCGTCAACACCAATCAAGGAGAAGAAATCTTCAAAGGACATTTCATCTTCCATGTCCGGAAAGAGTATGCATGCGGTGGTGACAAAACCGGAACATTCCAGCTGGTCTTCATATTCGTTCATAGCCTTTTCAGCATCGCCACTCTGTGCGCCGAAAAAGCAGTAAAGATATTCCGACTCTGAGGCTCCAAAGCATATAGCAGCACTGTCTGGAAATCCATCCGGCCTTACAATCACGTTACCTTCCGGATGCTCGTTTTTCAATTCATCAAGCGTTTTCCCGAGGTCATTGAAAAACTCAGGCGTGCTTGTATTATCATAGTCTGAACGGCCCGTTGATGCACCATTCTCCGTAATATTGGAATCCTTTGATGTTTGGTCATCAGGAGTTACAGATGCACAAGCGGAAAACGTAAATAATACAAGCAAAAGCATCGTTGTAATGACGGCATTATGCTTCATAGTATTCTTGGTAGACACAGAACAATTCCTCCATTCTCATTAAGATTCTCTGGTACCTATCTCTCAAATGGTATTTATAGCAGAATTGTGCTTTTAACGCAAGGGTATCTTTGTGAAGCAACCATGTCTGCCTACTTCATCCGCATACACTATCCATGCAACCATTGCCTCATCGGTTATATCCGGCAGGAGGGTCCTGATCCGGCTTTTAATTGTTCTCTCTTCTTGGCTCAGATCCCGATGATATTCCAGATGTATTTCGGCGCAACCAGACTGAAAATCAGGCAGGCAAAGAGGATAGCGGGGCCAGTCCATTCAAACTGTCCTCTCTGGCGATAATCAAAGTACGCGCCACCAAGTTTCACAAAGAATGCGATGGCGAGGATCATATCCAGCGCAGGGAACACCACCTTCTCCACCACGCTCTTGATCTGCTTGGCCGCCTCCGTCCATGTCTGCTCCACCGCTCCCGCCACATCCCCGCCCGCAGCGAGTGCCGAGGTGCAGCAGAGAGAGGTCAGAAGCAAAAGCGTCAATGTCAGAATAATCATTTTTCTGTATTTCAAGAAATCTCAACCTCCTTAAAATGGGGATGCCGCCCCTTGCGGAGCGGCATCCGTTGTTAGTCCTTAATAACCGGTGCGAGGCAGGGGCTTGCTGAGGGCATAGACACGGGTGACCCAGCGGGAGGTCGCCATGATCCACTGCCCGTTGTAGACGCCGCCTGCATCCGACGTGTTGACGAACTGCGTACCGCCGGTGAGCTTTGAAAGCACCTTGCAGTCTACGCGGGGCGCCTCCACCTGACGGAAGTTTGAAGGTACGATGCCGAACGCCGCCATGAACTCCGTCACATACTCATTGGATGCAAGCCCAAGCGCCGCAGGAGAGGCATCCAAGACATAGTTCTTGGATGTACTCAGGTTATCCGCCAGCGTGCGCCAGTTATCACCGCTGAGATTCGTGCGGTAGACGATCTTATAGTTGCCGGGGGTATTCCACGTGCCGGTGTAGATCTTTTCAAGGCGCACCGCCTTGACGGGCAGAGTGTCTCTCCAGTAGAACGACTCCAGCGCCGTGGTGGAATTGTTGGCAATGCCGGTGAAGTTGTAGCGGACAAGCTGCCCCGGCATGACCTCCACGTAGCCGGTTTTCTTGATCGACACATTCGTGTACAGGCTCTTATTGGTCATGGCTGCCTTGACGATCTGACCGGCGTGTTCGATCTCCACTTCAATGGGTGTCTTATCCAGCCCGTAAAACTCCGCCGCCTTGGATTCTACGATCTTGTACCGCGCCAGCGGCAAAGGTTTGCTCACCGCCAAGCCGTTTTTATCCGTCTTGATCGTATCCACCAGACGGTTGGTGCGGGCGTTGTAAACTTCGAAGACGGTGTTGGGAATCGGCGTCCCGGCAGGCCAGCCGTTCATAGAGTTGTAGTCGGCGCTGACCTTCGTCACTTGGATCTGACCGGTGATGGGCGTATTCTTCCATTCGATTTCCGTGGTTTCGCCGGACTTTACATACACGGTCTTTTTCTGCGTGTCGGGGAGATAGCCCTCGTTTTCCAATTCACGCAGATAAAAACGGCCAGCGGTCAGGTTTTCAAAACGGACATACCCTCGGTCATCGCTGGTTTCCTGCGCAATGGGATTATTGCCGCTGTCATAGAGAATGAAGGAAACGCCGTAGATGCCCTCGCCGGTGGCCGAATCGACCTTGTGGATCAGGATACCGGAGATGGCTTTGTTGGTCACCGTTTTGGTCGTGGTTTTGCCATCCTCCACGGCGAAATAAATGGGGGTGTTGTCCAACTGGAAGCCCTTGCCCGCCTCCGTTTCCACGGCATAGTAGCTGCTGCTTTCCAGCGGCACATACACGCGGCCGTCCGTTCCGGTGGTGACGGTGTCCACCAGACCGCCATCGCTGACACGGCGGATCTCGAAGGTGGTGTTGGGGATGCGCTGGGTCTTGTCCGCCGCATTCACTTTCACCAGCTCCAGCCCGCCGATGGGAGCATTATAAAAATAGAGGGACTGCGTGTCATTGGGGTTGACCACCACGGTCTGCGTGCGGGTGTTCTCGTCGATGGTGTAACCGGAGATAGATTTTTCCTCTGTCACCACCAGTGTGCCGGTGACGCCCTTGAGAATGATCTGCCCGTTTTCGTCGGTATAGTACAAACCGTTGGAGCTGATTTTTCCGTTTTCGTCGAGGACGAACTCGCCGGTAGCCGTAGTGATTTTGAAGGTAACGCCCTCCAGCGGCGTCTTGCGGTCCAGAGAGGACAGCTTGTTGATGATGAGCGCGCCCTGCCGTTCGTTCCAGAACGTCAGGGACTGGGGCGACTGGCTCTGGTCGATTTTGATGCTCTGCGGCATCCCGTCCAATACGAATCCATCCACCGTCTTGACTTCCTTGGCAGTGATCGTCATGCCGTCGGTCAGCCCCTCAATAACGATCTGCCCTGCGAAGTCGGTGGTATAGTATCCGTTGTTGGGGCCAACCACCGCGCCGGAGGAGTCCGTCACAAGGAACTGTACCCCGGCAAGCGGCTCATTTTTCGTGCCGGAAATGTATTTCTGGAGAATCAATGTTGTAGTGGGTTTGTTGTAAAAGGTCAGCGTCTGCGTGTCGTTGGGATTGACTACCACGGTCTGTGTGCGGGTCGCTTCATCAATGGTGAAGCCCGGAATCGTCTTGGTTTCCGTTGCTACCACGGTGCCGACGACGCCGGAAATGCGGATCTCACCAGATTTATTGGTGTAATAAATGCCGTTGCTGGACAGTTCGCCGTTGGCGTCCGGGACGAAGCTGCCGTCTGCATAGGTGATCTTAAACTCTACGCCCTCCAGCGGCTCCTTGTTGGGACCGGTGCTGACCTTGCGGATGATGAGATTACCGGCAGGCTGGTTCAGAAACTGCAAATGCGCCGTTTCGCCGCTCTTGATGAGTGCGTGCTGGGGACTGTCATCCAGCAGGTAGCCCGTTTTTGCTCTGACTTCACGGGCAATGACCGTCATGCCGGGTTCCAGACCATCCACCAGAATTTCGCCTGCGGCATTGGTGGTGAAGCGGCCGTTGTCGTTGCCGAGATAATGGCCGCTGCTGTCGGTCAACAGGAACTCTACGCCGGAGAGCGGCTCGTGCTTGCTGTCATCGCTCAGTTTAGTAATCAAGAGCGATCCCAGAGGAGCATTACCGAAGCGGAGTGTCACCACATCCTGATCCTCGCCGGAGATCCACACCGTCTGGGGTTCGCGGTCGATGATGTGATTTCCGTCGCTCTCAATCTCCTGGCAGATATAAGTGCCTTTTTCGAGGTTTGTCACGGTGAACGCCCCGTTGGGGCCGGTCACATAGGTCCCAATGACTATACCGCCAGTACCGGAAGTGCCGCCGCCTAAATATCTCAGTTCAAATCGGCAGCCATCCAGTCCCTTTCCGGTTTTGGCGTCATATTTGTACACGACGAGGGCACTGTGAGGAACATTGTCCACGGTCACGGTCTTAGAGGTATTGGCTTCCAGATAGAACTCGGTGACCCCGCTGCCCTGAATGCCGAAGCCCTTGGGAGCGGACTCCTCCACCAGCTTGTACCAGCCACGGTTTACGTCGGTGAGCGTGATTTTACCATCGGAGACCGTTGTGAATACACCGAGGTCGTTGATCTCGCCGGTGGTGGTATTGTCCGAGCCGTAATAGATATGGAATTTGGCATTGGAGAGAGGATCGCCGGTGACGCTGTTCCGCTTCAGGATCGTCAGGGAGGGTTTGACCGCGTTGAAGAAGGTCACCGTTCTGGTGCAGCCTGCTTCCAGATAGACCTCCTGGGGGATCTCAGAGAGAATGACATTAGAAGGCACATTTTTCTCCGTGATGCGATAGCTGCCCACGGGGATGGAACCGAGGAAGATGCGCCCCGCGCTGTCCGTCGTGGCGCTGGTGGAGTAGCTGCCGTCGATCTGTTCAATGAGATAAGTGACGCCCTCGATAGGCTCCCCGGAGGCGATGTTTTTCTTCAAAATTTCCAGACCGGGCTTCTGGTAATCCTGAAAGCGCACCTCGCTGGTCTTGCCGGGGCGCAGCGCTACAGTCTGCTCGGTATTGCTCACGATGTACGGCTCTGGTACGGATTCCTCCCGCACCACATAGACGCCTGCGGGAAGTGCCGGAAGCGTTGCGGAGCCATCTGTACCTGTGGTGATGGAGGTGGAATAGCTGCCGGTCACGGACTTAATGGAAAACACCGTGCCGGGGATCGGCGCACCGGTCTGCGCATCGGTCTTGATGATCTTCATATCGGGCAGCTCATAATTAGTCGCCGCGACGGTGTACTCGCGGTCACCCTCGGACACATCTACATAGACGCTTTTGGGCGTGGGATCAACACAGTATCCGGACGGGGCCGCCGTTTCAACAAAAGTCCAAAGGCCGGTGGCGACGTTCTCAATATGAATCTCACCATTTCCGTCCGTCACGTCGCTGCCGACGATCTGCCCGTTAAAATAGATGCTGAAACGTGCGCCGGCGAGACCAGTTGTGGTTCCACCGGCAGTTTTCTTCAGCGTGATCTTGCCCGTGCCGCCCGTAGGCTGCTCGGGCTGGTCAGGCGCAGGCTCGCCCGTCACGAGCTTGCGCGGTCCATAGTAGTTAAAGAATGACTGATTTTTGCGGTTGCTGGAGATCGCATACACCGCCCATCTTGCACTCTCATCCTCCACGATGATTGCAGCAATACCCTGCGCAGCGTACTCCTCGATCTGACGATGGAACTCGGCATCCTCAGCTGCTTTTTTTGCAAGAAGAGAGTCGATAAGACTCAGATACAGCTCGTAGGTGTCGGCGTTGGCATAGCCGCCCGCGTCACCATCTCCGCCGGGTTCGCCCTTATAGGACTGGTTCTCCCAAACGTAGGTCTGTACGGCCATAAAAAGCTGGCCGACGTTGGATTCCTTGCAGTCGTTGAGGTAGGTCATCATCCACTTGACGTTCTCAATGGTCGCGGCATCCATCTCGCTGAGACCACTGTTCGTGAGTGCGCTCTGGAATACCGCATCCGCGTCCGCGCCGGAGCCGGATGTCCAGCTAAACGAATTTAAGTACGATGGCGTTGCGTAATGGTATCCGAGACCACTATCCATGCAGTACACGAGCTTGCCGTCCACCAGCGGCGGGCGGTAGCTGTACGGGGTTCCGTTGGCAAGCAGGCGTGTGCTCCAATATGCCTGGTTGGTGGTAATTTTGAGGCCGGAACCCGTGTTCGACG
>ERZ827528.2700-NODE-2700-length-15761-cov-8.657519_pt1 | contig 15761 bp, 8 predicted proteins | sample MGYA00519768_ERZ827528 | MGnify/ENA primary metagenome ERZ827528 (study PRJEB31778, sample SAMEA3449343) | human gut metagenome | biome: human gut; feature: human-associated habitat; material: faeces | place: United Kingdom | collected 2010/2012 ...
TTCTATCCATAATACAAAGATAATTGTTTGGGGACAGAGTTCAGATTACGCCCTCGCGTATTTCCATCGTTTCATAGGATAGAGAATAAAATGACAGAGATTTGCCGTTACGGGAAATCACTTTGTTGCGAATATACATCTAGATGTATTCTTTTTGTGTTATTTTTCACACTATTCTGTAATATCTTTCTCTTTTTATATTACTTTGCATCATTCTGATTAATATTTTTCATCCTAAAACAAAGTCTAATAAATAAGATACCCATCATTTTAGAGCTAAAATATGCTCCTTTTAAACGGACTTAGCGTTGCTTTAAAAGCAATGGGACGTTCCTTTAAAAGCAACCTTATGTTTATTTACAATCAACCTTATGTTTTAGCTCAATCAACCTTATGTTTATTTCAAACTATACGGCGTTTTTTATGCAAATGACCGCTCGTTTATTCATAATCATGCATATTAATTCATGATTTTATGCATATCTCTTTCTATCTTTACTCATCTATCAAAAGATAGAAATAGCAAAAACAGGAAAATAAGGAAATTATGCTTCCTGTTTTGCTATTTATCTATCATTTTGTTTTCTGTTTAATTTGTTTTTAATGCCTGTTATTATACTGTGGGTATATCTATTGAATGATGTCAAGTTCTCCAAAACCACTTGATCTTAGTAAAAAACATCGTTACCAAGACAGCTAAAGACGTAATGATTACTCCCCGAAGGAATCCGAGCCACGCATTCTGCTGGAAGTAAGACAACAGCGAGACAAGTCCCAGTATATTAGCCAACGGCATAATGAATAAATCACTAACCACGTAAGCGATCATCGGATTCTGCCCGGACATAACAAGAAAGCGGCTACTTCGCACACATCTGAAATAATCACAGACAAGACTTAAGAATAAGAGCGCAAGGAATGCTAGACCGGAAGTTACAAAGAAATAACTAAAAGTGGCAGGATCTTTCTTGATACCTTCTTGAAAAGGTTCAAAACATAGCCCCAAAAGAAGAAGATATGCTCCGGCATTAAATAGCTTTTTCCATAACAAAGCGATTCCCTCTGTCGGACGTAAGAATATAAATTTGCCAATCAATAACAGCACAAGTGTCGCTAATAAATTCACAGCCAACATACGGGTGTAAAGCCCATAGAGATTAAATACAATAATCACCATAGTCAATATCAGTAACGCAATTCCTATCTTACGGTATTGCGGTGAAGCTGGCTGTTCGGTATCTTTTCGGCCCTTCATCCATTCCATCAAGTACTCACCGGCAATACTGCCGGGAATTACAATAAACAGATATTTCAGATAATCAAACCGATACATCCAGGGCAAAGGAGTATAATTGAACACCACCTGTGTCCAGGAACCTTCGACAGTACTTCCCAAAATGACAGCCATCAGCAGCAATAAAACTCCCAAACGCAACCATCGGTTATGCATCGTAAAAATGTAGAGGGCAGAACCGAAGATGGCCATATTGGCTAACAACAGAATAATCACATTACTAAAATACAGACTGAACGTTCTTCCATCGGCATAAGAAGTAGTAAGCATCATGATTACCGCAATTCCGTATGCGGCTATCTTTATGCCGGTATGTGCCCAGTCCGGCATTTTCAAAGGAATGCGCATGAACATCGGAAACAGAACCGCAAAGCAAAGAATAGCCAGCAGCCAGGCTCTGATGTCCTGCGGAGAACTCAACACATACGGATAAAAATGCTGAATGAAGATGGCAAAGAAAGTCAGTTGTACTCCACGTTTCACCGCTTCATATATTAATTTCAGTTTAGAGTCACCTTTCTCTGCACGCTTACCTATGGAAAAAGGGAAAGCTGCTCCCATCGCAAACAGAAAGAAAGGAAAAACAAGGTCTACCCATGTAATGCCGGGCAAAGAAGGATTGAATATATGATCAGGTGGCGGCGTCTGCGCATGACTCATCCAACCGGGGAGCACCTGCGTTACGATGGTAGCAGAAAGTACCATCGTAATAATCGCATATCCTCTCAAAGCGTCTAATGCATAGGCCCGGTTATTCATAAGGAACCTCCTCTTTTCATTCCTTCCTCTACTTCTTTCCACAGATTTTTGGTAATGATATGTACGATGTCAAATACCATTAATCCGTCCGAACGGCGAAGGTTCATCTCTATCGTTTCCGAAAGTTTGGCAGGGTTGTCATAGAATTGGTCCACTAGAATACCTCCCATAAATTTATTACCTTTCAATATCTGACGTAAATGTTGACAAGAGCCTTCTACACAATACCACGTACCGGATTGAGCCTGCGAATCAGTTTCGTTCCAGATACTCCGGTTCGTTTTTCTGTATTCCTCGATGGTTATGTCCGTATAATAATTACCGGTAGCATAAAGGTCTATCAGCTCGGCATAGCCATAATTTTTATATTCGGGTGTTGCCCAGCTGAAATCTTTGCCCGGATCATATTCTTTGCTGGCAAAGTTTACGCCTACTTCATAATAAGATGGATACCAGGCACCGGTGTAGGTGCCGAAAGAAACGTCAGGGTTGGCTGCCTTTACTTCTTTACGGGCAAGCGCCATGAAATCAGTAATGTTTTTAGTACGCCATTCCAGCCATTTCCGGAAATATTTTCCTGGTTGCGTTATGTATTTCCCATCTGCATTTTTAGTCCAACGGAAAATATCTTCGGGGAAGTTTGCGACTTTTTTACCGATGTATTCTTCAAACTTCTCACGTGACAATGAAGAAAAATCAGCGGTTATTCCATCGTAACGTACCCGGTCGAGCATCAGACCGTCCAGGTCGGGATATTTGCTCACGACTTCTTTCAGAACATTCAGGATATGGGTACGATATTCTTCGTTCAAAGGATTGATCATGGCACCATATTTATGCTTCTCTTCGGTGATTGGAATGATTCCTTTATCGGGAGTGTACACCATCGAAGCCCATTCCGGATGTCCGCTATATACCATTCCACGGTCAAAATAGTTGTGTCCGGCACAGAATACATTCAATGAGGCGTGTATCTCCAGCCCCAGTTCGTGCCCTTTTTTGATAAAGTATCCCAGATAGTCAAAATCACCGGCTTTGGCTCCTTTCCATTCTTTCATTTGCGGAGCATATTCACTTTTATATAAAACTTCCCCTGTGATCGGACGAATGTCGACAACCGCATGTGTAAAGCCCAGCGATTTGATTTTTTCCAAGTAATAATCAATCGAATCTTTATGACTGAAGCGCTCAAAGTTTGCTTCGGCATCAATCCACATTAAGGCCGGTTTCTTTTTGATAACGATCCGGAAAGGAGAAGCCGGAAGCCCGGCATTATTGCATAATTCCCCCTGCATATAATTCCGGAAGCAGTAGCGGACTTCTGTCGGGGCACTAACAGAATCATTCCATACTTTCACAGTAGATGTGCCATTGATGACCTCCGCCTTTGCAGGTCGGAATATACCATCGGAACCTACGATCTCAAAACCTTTCACATTCTGATTTTCCGGAGTCAGTCCTTCCTCTCCATATTCAAAGTCTATTTCTACGGCATTTCCCTGGATACGATAGGTCTTGTAGACAGGACCGGAATATTGGAATCCTTTTCGGCCGTAAGTCTGGGCCAGTGCCCAATAAGCTAACCGCTCTCCAACCTTAATCTTATAAGGTGAATGTATAAAGAGTTCACTGCCTGCATCTCCGGTGGTCACCATTCCCACTCCGGGAACTTCCTTCATCAGCTCCAACTGACATTGACGGAACCATGCCCAATCCAACTTGTCATTCCCTTCGGACTTCCAGGGAGCAATCTGGACATAATAAAATGGCATTTCAGCATTATGAAAGAAATTTCTCCATTGAGAAACCATAGCGGGAAAAAGCTTTTTATAAAGAGCAGGATCGGGAGTATTCGCCTCGCCCTGATACCAGATAACTCCTTTGACAGGGAATCCTTTCCACGGATTTACCATTGCGTTCCACAACAGAGTAGGCGTCCCGGCAGCCCATTCGAATTTATCCTGATTTGTATCCGGCAAGGTTACTTCGGAAAAATGAGATAAGGTTTCTTTGTCCATCCATGCTTCAATCTTTGACATACTCCAGGAGCAATGTATTAATCCTACAGGCACGTCCAAGGATTGTTGCAACAGATTGCCGAAGAAATAAGCTGTTGCACTGAAATCGGCCACTTCTTCCGAAGATGCTTCACTCCATTGTCCGTCTATTCCTTCTTCTTTCGGAGTCGTGCTCCAATTGTTCTTTACGGTGTAAAGTCTTAATGGTCGTTTAGGATTAGCGGACACGATATAGGGCTGCGAACCATAGACCGGTTGTCCGCGGAACCCTTTTACCGGCATTTCCATATTCGACTGTCCGGAGCAGAACCAGACTTCACCGATCAGGATATTTTTTAAGGTCAGCTCTTCTCCGTCCGAAAAAGTAATGGTATATGGTCCGCCGGCTTCCGGAGTCGGAAGAGCCAGTGTCCATTGTCCGTTCCGGTCACAATCTGCATAGATTTTCCGATGATTCCATGAAGCGGAAGCATATACACGTTTTCCGGGAGTAGCCTTTCCACGAAAAGTAACTTCTGCTTGTTGCTGCAACACCATGTTGTCTCCCCAAATGGAGGTCAGGGTTACTTTAGCTTCTGTTTTCAGAACAAAGAACAAACTTATAAGTAGCCAAAAGTATCTGTTTCTGAACATATGATTTTAGTTTATTTGTTTTCAATAGTTTGAGTATATACATTACCAAAACGGTCAGTCACCTTAATCTCTAGCCTTGCGTTTGGGTCATGAGGAGTTGCATGAAAGAGATGCTCGGTGAGAACCGGAGATATCCAGTCATATTTCACCTTTTCCTTATCTGAACAGATGACTTTTGCCATAGGATCATATCCTTTGTACTTTTGCATTTCGCCCATCCTTTGTCCATTTTCATACCATTCTACCTTCCACAGATCATCCCAGTTCCATACATTGGCTATGATATCAGAAGGATATTCATCCGACGATCCTGCCGGATAAGCATGAAACTGGTGTTCCAGCGGATAACCTGCGCTTTTATAAATCCACTTCAATTGATCTCCGTTCACTTCATATATACCGTAACCTCTGGGAGTTCCGTCTACATTGATGTCTGCACGCCACCAAGTGCCACACACTGCTGCCGTATTATGCTCCATCAACGAATCATTGAAACAAACGTTCGTATTGAAATGGGTATGCCCGGAAATGATATGCGCATTATAGCCCTCCAAGAGTTTATATAGTGCAGCTGTATTCACTGTTTCATCCTGATCCAAAGTATTATATCTTAACTTTTTCTGAAGGCTGGAGGGAATGTGCATGACCACAAATACCAGCTTATCCCTGGACACATACGAAAGGTCTTTTTCCAGCCATGCAAAAGTCCGTTCATCAATATATCCGATGTACTGGTAGTCACGATTGACATAGAAACAATTGTCGAGTACAATGTAATGGGCTTTTCCTTTATTAAACGAATAGTAGATGGGGCCGAAATAACTTTCAAAAGTACGGTACGAGTACTCAAAAGTACGTCCTCCGTAGGTCATGTCATGGTTGCCGATAGCACGATAAACGGGAAAGTCCAAAGTAGATACGGTATTAATGTAAGATGGATACAAAGAGGGGGTATCACCCACGATGTCTCCACAATCAATACCGAATATGTCTCTTTTTCCCGAATAAGGCTGTACATATTCTTTTATATCCTGCAGGAATCTGCCATAGGCTTTCACATCGTCTTCGGAAGTGACTTGCACATCAGCCTGCACCAGAAACAGATGATTCGCATCATTCTGAGGATTTTTCATCAACTCAAAATTATATCCGTCTTGTTTATCCATCTCTATTTGTTGATGGAATAAGGGAATGGTCTTTTCTGTTTTCGGCTGATAACCGGAAGGCACGGACAAGTAAACAAACCGGGCATCCCTTTGAGGAGCAAGCACATATTCGCCCGACTTATTAGTCAGAACACAGTCGATTCCGTCCGTTACAACTACTCCTTGAAGTCCTTTCCCATGACAGGTTACCTTTCCACGAATAGTACCGGATAAATTTTGAGCCTGCAAGTTCAAACTCAAACTCATCAAAATGACAAGTTGTAATAAATATATTTTCATAGTTATCTATTGTTCTTTATACAAATAAGGCAATTCATTAACATTAAGTCTGAACCTTGCGGCTCAGACTTAGTGCTATGAATAGAAAGGAGAATACTTGTATTGAGTATATTCTCAGATTGAATTATCAACTTCCTATTTTTGAACGGACTCCAGATAGTTATCAAATCCTGTCTTGAAAGCGTTCCAATAGTCGTACATCTTGATATGACAGAGGTCGAATGCGAAGAAGCCGTCGCTATTGTTTATACATGCGTCGATGGCATCAGGTATTTTAGCGGCTTGTCCACCGTTAGTCCATCCGGTACCATTGCCTATGTCCGGACCTCCGGAGAAGGGAACGTCACCTTTCAGCAACTCGCGACCGTTTTTGCAAAATCCCTCCATTGTCCATTCGCCGCTACCATAAATCTTATCGACAGATGCATAAGCACCTAAGAATATATAATCCAGATGATCGGCATAACCATAGTTCTTATAATCTGCTGTTGCCCATTTAGGATAGTAGGCTGAGGTGTCATATTTAGGACTTGCCCAATTTACTCCCGAAGTATAATAACTGGAATACCATGCGCCTACATACACTCCAAAATTGATTTCTGAATTTACGGATTTTACTTTCTCACGTGCCTTGACGATAAAGTCGTGAATCACTTTTACACGAAATTCCAACCATTTCTTGAAATAGGCAGGCTGATCTGAAGGTATCTCATCTGTGCCTGGTGCCATAATGTCTTCCGGAAAATGAGCAACTGTTTCCCCAATGTACTCTTCAAACTTCTGTTTAGAAACAGCCGAGAAATCACTTTCCAAGCCATAATCGTCATAACGGCAACGGTCCAGAATTATTCCATCCAAGTCATATTTAGCCAGGTCACCCAGTAACTGCAAAACGAAGTTCTGCACATCATCGTTAGCCGGATTCAAAAATTTAGCTCCATAATCGGTCTCGTCATTCAACAAATCCATCGTATTTGTCAGACCGTCAGCGAGATTAGCCACACTTGCCCATTCCTTCTTCGAGTCATCACGGAACAGTATTCCATCTGATCCGAGGTTATAGGGACATAAGTAACCACCGACGAAAGTATTGACTGACGCATGTACTTTCAGCCCCTGACTTCTGGCTGCATCTATAAATGCCTGCAGGTAATCCCATGTTTCAGTACGTTCATAATATACATAACCCGAACTTCCCCACACATCCATTCGCTTCACCTGATCTACTGCAGTAGTGTTGAACAAAACATCTCCTGTAGTGGGACGCACGTCAACAATGATATCAGTAAACCCTGCGTTTTTTACTTTCACCATATCTGTGGAGATATTCTCCTTATTATTCGCATAATCCGGAAAATTAGCTGCCGCATCAATCCAGACATAGCGTGGCTTGATTTCTGTTACATCCGGATTTTCCGGTCCCTCTGTTGAATTATCATTCCAGGGCCATCCGGGGATTCCATCAGAATCATCACTACATGAAGTGATAGCAACCATTCCGCAAAACGTCAATAATAATATTTTAAAAAGATTTCTCATATTATATATGTTTATTAATGTCAGTAACTCTTTTGAAACACATTAATTATTTGTCGATACAATCAAATTCATACCCTCCGATAATCTTACAGTTGTTGTCAACATAGTAGAGACGAAGTTTATATCCATCTGTAGTTGGAGCAAACAATACATCACCTGTTGCCGCTACACCATCTGCAGAACCGAACGAAGAAAGTGAAGGATTGAATGTCAAAGCGTCTGAAGTAGATACCGTACCGGTAAACGATCCGTCTGAGGTTACATCGTACATATATAAGTACGGAGTGCCTCCCCATTGCGGGAAGTGAGCCGTAGATACCAATACAAGATACTGCGCATTATTGAACGTTCTTGCATCCAGACAGTTATTATTCATTGCCCAGGAATTGCCATTGTCCGAATTGGATAAAGACTTGGACGCATTATTACTTGTTCCATTCACCCAATAAAGTACGTTAGGATCATAATAGGATAAGAAATAATCGCTTTGTGCAGTAGTTCCTTTGGTGACAACCTTGGTATTTGACACAGGAGATCCCCAATAGCCAACACCATTTACCGATACTACTTCAGGACTTCCCAATACACCGTCTGTTATAATCCAGCGAACAAACGTATTAGAACCGGACGAGGCTGTCCCGTCACATGTAGCAATGATAGCGGCATTTGTATTGATATCACCCTGTACAGATACTTTGGTACCCATATCCAAACTTGTATTGTTGGTATAAGATATCAATAAAGTTGGAACTGTGGTTACAGAAGAAGTCTTATAGATAGAGAAGGATTTACCATTAGCTGCTTTTGTTGCCAACAATATGTTTCCTTTACTATCACTTGTCACACAACCTAAAGATGCAACACCTACGCTTCCCAAAGTCATATTGCCAATCTTACTTCCTGTAGAAGCATTATAATAGGTAGGAGCAGTAGAACCGTCCCCTAAGCAAACAACTAAATTATTGCCATTAACGGCCAGTGAAGGTGAGTTGGCTGAAGTCCAGGGCAAACCTATAACTCCCATATCCAATTTAAACAATTCTGTCTCACTGCCTTTTCTATATCCATAAGGGATCTTATCCGGCACTGCCTTCTGAACTGTGTACGTCTGCTTCGTCACTCCATCGTGAGCGATGACCGTCAGTTCTACAGGTGAATTGAAGTCAAGCGCCTCTGTCTTAGGATCCGGCGACATTGTCGCATGAGAGGAAAGTGAATATTCTGCCAGACAGGAAGATAAATCTTCTGCAGAAATCAGAGATACCGTCTTATGCTCTTCGTCAATAATTCCACTAATATCTTCGGCCGGTATTGAGAAACTTAATAACTGACATTTATTGGATTTCACTCTTTCACCCGTAATGCAGATTTGTTTCTTATATCCCTGCGCATCTGTATAAGTGAAGTAATTTTCTTTAGTCAAATCCAATATCGTCAAAACAGGGTTAATAGTACAGTTAGGAGCTAACTTTGCCTGGACCCTCATTGTCTTCATATATTCCGCCGTTTCATTTTCACTGTCTTCCGGATAAAACCATGGTATAGGAATCACATATTTATCTACAGACGCATCCGCAATTGTGTAGACAACAGCTTCTTTGTCCACATAAGGACCTGATGTAAAAAGTGCGGTCAAGCTTGTGATTCCCTGCCGCTCAGCAGTTGGAAGTACATATTCCGGATCTTGGCAGGAACTCATTAATGCCAATACTCCTAATAGTAAATATTGTATATTCTTTTTCATAATTGTTTTCATTTTAGATTTATTGCCATTCTGCATATTGAGTTACCGCACCGTTATTGTCCAACTCCGCCTGTGGCATAGGGAAACGGTACATCTTAGTCGGGAAGTTACGATCTTTGTCATCACACTCTACATAAATGTAATTGAACGAACCGTTTGCATTCTGTTCTATCTTAAGTCCATGAAGACGGATACCGGTGAATGCCGTTGCAGATAGTTTCCAGCGACGCATATCCCAATAATAGTGTCCTTCATAAGCTAATTCGACTTTACGTTCCTGACGAATCGCTTTCATCAGGTCTTCTCCACTCTTGTCCGAATAAGGCAAGCCGACTCTGTTACGAATGTCTTTGATGTCTTTATTGGCTTTATCGGCATAGCCACTCAAATGATAGCAAGCCTCGGCATGATTTAGTAACACTTCGGCATAACGAATTTCGGTCCATGGCTGTGTACTTGCCTGCACAGAAGTGAAACTATGAGTCTCATCCACCAGCTTACGCAAATAATAACCTGTGGTAGAACGTCCTTCTGGTTTGGCATCCGTTTTCCATGCAGCCCAACCATCAGTACCATTGACATAAGATGCGATCGTTCTGCCTTTCCACGTCGCACCATTATAAAGAATGGTTGCTTTGAAGCGTGGTTCAAGTTTATCGTATGGAGGAGTTGCCGTTGTTCCTTCTGCAGTATGCCAGGTACTCCAATCCGGAAAACCGCTACCGTCCGCATATTCATAAGATTCTACCATTTCTTGTGTCGGAGTTCCAAATCCTCCGGTCATTGAATTACCATCCAATGCTTTATCACCTCCGGGAGCCATATAGCCGTCAAAATCATGAGTTACAGTAGAACTCTTGTCATAGCAATATTGCAGAATAGCTTCCTGACTTCCTGCTTTAAATGCATTAGAATAATTCTCTTTTTCTTCCAGCTTATATCCCATGCCCATCACTTCTTCGGCAGCGATCCGGGCATCATCCCATCTTTCTGCATAAAGCATTGCCCGTGACAGCATTGCATAAGCTGCTCCGCTAGTCAGACGTCCATTAGGGGTTTTATCAACCGGTAAATGTTCGCCCGCAAACTTCAGGTCCTCATATACAAAGTTCCATCCTTCTGCTTCGGAACTGACCGGCATATCCTTCTTTATATTATCCAGATCTTCATCATATATAATGACTTCCTTATAACGTTTTACCAAGTCGGTATATAAATATCCTCTGAAGAAGCGCATTTCCGCTTCCAGCCGTTCTTGTTCCGTCTGACCGAATGAGGCGTACTTTTTCAGTTTATTGAGACCTTCATTGACACGGCGTACATATTCATACATCGTCCCCCAATTGCCTAAATAAGTGCTGACATAACTTACTGTCAGAACGGATCCTCCATAAGCGATTTCGCTAGGTATCTGGCATTTAGACATATAGTTATAGGAACCGTATTTGAGTTGGTCTGTCAACGCTTCCGTCATGCCTGCCAGGCATTGTCCGTCACGATAAACTCCTAAATAATCGATATAACGGTAGAAATCGTTGACAGCTTGTTCGGCATATTCCAGTTTACTCCATACTAGTTTATCTGATGCTTTGTCCGTCGGTGTCATGTCTAGATAATCACTACATGAACCAAGCCCTAAAGAGGCTCCCAACAATATGATACTTATAAATTTTGTTTTCATAATAAATCTTTTAAAGGTTTAGAAAGTCAGAGTTATACCGCCCATGATTGTGCGTTGTTGAGGATAATATCCGTTATTCACTCCCGGAGATTCGGGGTCGATTCCATCGGGAAGACCGGAGATCGTGAATAAATTGGAACCTTCTACATAAATTCTAAGATTCTGAATTCCCACAGGGCTCATCCACTTTTTAGGGAATGTATAACCTAGCTGTGCCGATTTGAGACGAAGGTATCTGCCATTACGCAACCAGAAGGTAGAAGCTAATCCATTGTCTCCTCCATGTCCTTGATTTCCCAGAGTCAGACGTGGGAATGTTCCATTCGGATTTTCCGTGGTATACGCATTCTGAACCAGATATAAAGGTGAGTTGGCACCTTCTTTGAATGCTTGTGTCCAGACCGTATTGTCATCATAACCATTATAGTAAGTTCCGGTTAATGATACATCGAACAATGCGCCTCCAGTAAATTGTGCGCTTAAATCAAATCCGTTCCAGGCACAATTCAAGTTCAGACCATAAGTCAGTTCCGGACGATTGCCCCGTCCTACACGTGTTCTGTCATCTTCATCTATTTTGCCATCGCCATTTAAATCCTTATATTTGATGTCACCTACATTAGGACGGGTTCCATACCATGCGGAATTATCAATTTCTTCTTCCGAACGGAACAAACCTTCTGCCACCCATACGACTGAAGCGTCTACACTGCGACCTGTACGTTTTCTCCATTCTACAGTATTGGGACTATCCGGATAACGAAGATAGCGATTTCTTGCAAAAGTCAAGTTGAAACTGGCTCCATAAGAAAATGGTTTCCCTGCCAGATTTAATTTATTACGATGACTCACTGTGATTTCAACTCCCTTGCTGTCTACCTTGTTATAGTTGGCATACGTATAATAATATCCTCCCATTGATGGTGGATAATCGCCTCCCATTGCTGTCAGAATATCATAGGTATAATTATAGAATGCATCAAATTCCATACCCAGTAAACCATTCCACATGGTAAAGTCGAAACCTGCATTGTAAGTTAACGTGTTTTCCCACGTCAGAGTAGGATTTGCAATTACAGATGCACGCAGCGCCTGCATGACTTTTCCGTTCAGAATTGTCTGGTACGCATTTTTGTTACCGTCCATCAGGTTATAAGTACTAAGGAATGCATACGGACTCACATCGTCATTACCCAACAAACCGATAGATGCACGTATTTTCATATCATCTAGAAAAGTCAGATCGGACATAAAGTTTTCTTTGGATATTCTCCACGCTACTGATGCTGATGGGAAAAATGCCCAACGTTTTCCACTTACATTGCCCGCAAACTTATACGAACCGTCATATCGTCCTGTAAATTCTGCCAGATACTTATTGTCATAGTCGTATTTCAAACGGAAAACGTAGCCAATGCTACGATTGGCATCACTGTAGCCGGAAATAGGGGAGTCTGCCGGTTGTCCGAAACTCAATTCCGGAAGTTCTGCAAAACTCATATTCTTATTATATCCGGAGAAACTGTTTTCTTTATAATCACGGATTTCCGCAAGTACCATGGCTTCAACATTATGCTTACCGAAAGAATTCGCATAATTGATGCTTCCCTGGCCTACCATTTGACGGGAACTGAATTGTCCTTCACCTAAATTTATTCCATTTGCAGTTCCACGAGGATCATCCGCTTTAGTCCAAGTCCAGTCTGTAGTGGAAGTCGGCATTTTATTGATATAAGTAGAATAAGGTGTATTCAGGTTTTTATTATGTGAGGTCTTGTAGTCATAAGCTCCGGTAACCTTTACACTTAATCCTTTTACCCAAGGCAGATTATATTGTAAAGAGAGGTTAGTCTGCAAATCAAAGCTATTGGTATGTTTGTAGCCGGATTCATAAATAGCTGCTAGCGGACTATTCGGTAAGCTTGTATTATTCTGTGTAGTAGCGGTATAAAGTCCATCATATTTTTCCGGTAAATACGGATGCATCATGATAGTCTGGTGAGCAACGGATAACCAACCTTGTTCTCCCAATGTGGAATTAGAATCTGTACCACCGGAGGCATATCCCGGAGTTTCACGTTTTCCTACATTTCCGGCAACTCCCAAACTTAACTGGAAATTCTTGGCCAGCTGAGTTTCAATGTTGGTTCTTAAGTTGTACCGTCTATAAGTAAAGTTATCAATATTACCATCCTGTCCCAAATAGCCGACAGACGTGAAATAACGCATTTTGTCACTACCACCCTGTACGGTGATGTTATGCTTCTGATTGATACCTGTGCCAAATACTTTATCAATATAATTGACATTATCCCACCCATCAGTAGGATCGCCGTTCAACATCGCTTCCACATTTGCTTTTGTGAATACCGGTGTATATTGCTTCATGTCCGTAATACTTCCGTTAGCCAGCTTATCCATCATATCAGCCATATTATAATAATATGCAAACTGGGGACCATTCATAAACTGCGGAAAGTTTGCATTCATAGATGCTCCTATTGAACCGTTATATGTGATTCTTGACTTTCCTTCCTGTCCTCTCTTTGTTGTAACAATGATAACACCACCTGCGCCCTTCAAACCGTACACAGCCGCAGAAGCTCCATCTTTCAAGACAGATACACTCTCAATATCATTAGGATCAATGTCATTGATGGAACGAGGCATACCATCTACAATATAAGTAACATTGTAAATAGAACCACGAACCCGCAATACTGCTTGGTCATCACCCGGTTCTCCAGAGACTTGAACAGAAGAAATGCCCGGCAAACGTCCGCCTAACAAACTTGATACATTGGTTGCCGGTGCCTTTAACAGTTCGTCGCCTTTGACTGCAGAAACCGCTCCTGTCAGGGATTGTTTCTTTGCAGTACCATAACCAACGACAATCACTTCATCCAGAGATGCCACATCATCCTTCATCACCACATTGATCGTTTTCTGTCCGGCAACTTTTATATCTTGTTCCGCCATACCTACATATGTGAAAGACAATATATCTTTTGAAGTCGCCTGAATGCTGTATTTTCCATTAACATCTGTAACTGTACCATTAGTAGTCCCCTTTACTACAACACTTACACCAGGTAGAGATTCTCCTGTCTCATCAGTAACAGTACCTTGCACCAAACTCTGTGCATGAGCATTGATAGCACATGCAAAAAGTGCGCATATTGAGAAAAGAAATATCTTCAATATGCGAGAGTTTTGCTTAATTTTTGAGTTAAACTCTGTCATAGAATTAATTTTTAGATTATTAATAAGATTGGTTAACATAATAATTCATTGTTTCTATAGCTGTTCTAATACTTTCCAGCATTGAAATAATCCCCTTGGTACATGGAAACATCCTTTCCATTTCCCACCTTTGAGTGGCAGCAATACTTCTCCCTGCCGATTCAGATATCCGTACCATTCCGGATATTCCGGATCTTTGAAGTGCGACCATGTGTAGTCATGCACTTTTTCAAACCATTCCAGACATTTCCTGTCTCCGGTCAGCTGATAACCTTTCAGCAGTGATATCAGAGATTCAATATGCACCCACCAAAGTTTCTGATCCCATTCCAATTGCTGGGGAGGACAACCGTTACGGTCCATAAAGTAATAGATACCTCCATATTGCTTGTCCCAACCATAGTCGAGCATTGTCAGGGTTACGTCTTTTGCTTTTTCTATCAATTTCGGACGATTCAGGCGTTTGCCCAAATCCATGATGAACCACATCGCTTCAATAGCATGACCGGGAGTCACCTGGCGTCCTTCGAAGCAATCCACCAGATTACCGTCCATATCGACATTCTCAACAATGATGCCCCCCAGCTCCGGACGATAAAAGACATCCATCACTTCATGGATACAGGTTTCCATCGTCTGTTCCAGATAACCGGGATCCAGAAGATGTTCGATCTCCAAAGCCAGATTACAGAGGATCATCGGGAGAGCGAAGTTCTTCAGATTACGAGTACCCGGATGAAGCTTGTTCCACTTGCCTTTCGGGTTGCTTACTTTGGACAAAATGATCTCGAAAGTCTTTTTTGCTATGTCCGCATATTCTTGATTACCAGTTGCTAAACTCAGCTGTCCGAAGGCCATCGTGGCGAAAGTATATGAGAAAATATTGTATGGTTCTACCAGTGGTCTACCCGAACGGTCGAGTGAAAAGTACCAGTTATAATTCCCGTCATGTCCGTATTTTTTCAAGAATTCACCACCCTGAACGGCACAATCCAGCCATTCCTGTCGTTTTTCCACCTTGTTGTAAAGCATGGAGAACATCCACACCTCACGTCCCTGCAACCAGATGAACTTATCCGTATCGAAAACCTTCCCTTCACGGTCCAGGCAGCTGAAATAACCGCCAAACTCAATATCTTGAGAGTGCTCGAGCCAGAATGGAAGGACATTGTCCAACAATTCATCCCGGTACTGATTCGCTAGTTTCTTAAAATCCATAATATTGTTTTTATTATAGATAGGTATAGGGTACACCGAAGGCGGGGAAACGTTTCTTGAATGGCCATGCAGAAAACCGCCTGCGGCTTCTCTATACTTCTCAGTTGTTGTTAGTTTACTGTTATTAAGGTCTCTTTCTTCTACTGTTCCGACCGGGTCCAGTATCTTTCAATCTCTTCCAGTGACT
>ERZ827528.2702-NODE-2702-length-15739-cov-7.049541_pt1 | contig 15739 bp, 15 predicted proteins | sample MGYA00519768_ERZ827528 | MGnify/ENA primary metagenome ERZ827528 (study PRJEB31778, sample SAMEA3449343) | human gut metagenome | biome: human gut; feature: human-associated habitat; material: faeces | place: United Kingdom | collected 2010/2012 ...
TCCGGTGGCGGCGCTTTATACTGCGGATAGTTATTATTCGAAGTTGAAGAAGAGTAATATTTCTAATTTGGGCGTTTAAAGATACTTTTTCAAAATATGAGGCTACTCTCTGATGTACAGTTTCTTCAGGGGTTTGATTTATATCCATTGCGGTAATCATCGCTATCAGATCGTTCAGATTTCTGGTAGCCAAGATGATCATCCATTTCTGCTATTTTCTCTATGATGTCCACTACCGGACATGCGTCTGCGTCTACAAATATCTGCATTTTTTATCCAGCCTCTCCAAATAAACGAAATTATTTATCCAGATACCTGAACATGTTTATCTGGCCATCACACTCGTAATGCTCCATTAAAGGATTTTTTTATGCCGGTTTTATCTCTGGTTCATCGTTCTTCATATCCTCTGTTTTATTCCGCATTCATATTTTAAAACTTCTACGCTGTTTGCATGTATAAATATATGATACTGATTTATTGAATTTACTGCAACATAATCTTGAAGTTTATGTAATGTATTTCGGTAACAAAGGTATTCAGCAAAGACCGTTTACGCTATATCATTTTTTGAGTAATTCCAATGCCCTGTCCATTGGTACGCAGTCGGCATATCGTTCAGGCCAGAGAAATTCATTATAGTAATGGTAAGCCTGTTCCCTAGTCATGTACTCATTGTCCTGCGTAGAATTTGCATAGGCCGGAACAATCATGTGTAAGCCATGCTCAAAACCAGCCTCTACCGTGGCATTGATACAGAAATCCGTCATAATGCCACAAATCATCACGTCTTTTTCTTCCTTTGCAGTCAGATACTCAAGCAGACCACTCTCTTTTTTGAACGCACTGCATACGGACTTGATAAATCGTTTTTCATCAGGCATCGGTTGAAACTCGGAATAGACCTCAAACTCATCATCCCCGATAGAGAATCCAGTACCTGGTCCATCATCATGTTGTACATAAAGAACTTCTATGCCTCGTTCTCGAGCTGCTCCAATCAGCTTTTTGATATTACCAACAAACTTTCTGAACTCATATAAGCGTTCATCCACGATACCATTCTGTGCATCTACAACCAATAAAACCATGAATAATTTCTCCTTCTTCAAGCTTTTTGCTTTGATTCAAATAAACTAAATTCGTATATTATAATACAGCGTAACTTCTGCTTCATACACCGATTCTGTATGAGAATCAAATAGCACCCATTCCACTAAATCAAACTGCCCCGGATTCTCCTGCAGAAATCTGGCAACTGTACGTACCGCAATCTTTGCTGCAAGCTCCACCGGAATACTATATACTCCTGTTGATATGGAAGGAAATGCAATAGACCTGATTCCATTATCCCTAGCCAGCTTCATAGAATTAAAATAGCAGTTAGCAAGAAACTCCTCTTCTCTATTCCTTCCACCATTTCTTAAATAGTCCCACTCTGAGCACATTCTTTTGACTTTGCCATCATTGTCTATCCATTTCTCGTTGAATCCATGTCATAATTACATCTACAAGATAATCCTGCTGCACCTGACTTAGTTCCTTGCCCGGCTGCATTTTATGCCACTTTCGGATGCACTCCCTACAGCATGTTGCCGTTGCATGCTGGGCAATAAATACAGGATGACCACGCATTGGTGTCTGTTTACCATCATTTGCTATATATGCCGGAGCTTCTCTTTTTGTAATAAAATCCTTTGCATGTTGTCTGATTGTTTCCAACCCTTTTTTATTTATGTAATCAATATCTTTCTGCTTCAGATGGAAACTGCTTCGGAACTTGGAATTATCCAGTCGCTCAAATAACTGCCTGTACCATTCATACTTAGTCATTAAAACTTCACTACTTCCGGCTCATGTGTAAATGATGAAAATGTAGCTGTCGCATTTTTTAAATAGAACACCTCTGTATTTCCATCATCTGCTGAGTACATATTCTGTAAAGATGGATATGCATCGAGCATAGACTGTCTTGCTTCTCTTCTGTCATCTTCTACAAGTTCTCCGGCTACACGAAGCCACTCACCATTTTTATATGCACAGATTTCTACCTTCGGGTTTGCGTGAATCTGCTTTGAAACATCCTTTACCTTTCCAGTCTGAATATACAGCTTCCCTTCAAAAATGTGTGCAGTTCCAAAAGGTCTAACTCTTGGCTGGTCGCCTTCTACTGTTGCCAAATAATATGTCTCTGCTTCTTTTAAAAATTGTACTACTCGTTCCATGATGTAATCCTCCTGATAGTTACTTAAATAAATCTATAATGCCAAAGCTCGTCTTCTTATAAACCTTATTGTAAGCTGCTTTCTTTGGATTCTTAATCCATCCTGCACATTTTTTCCGTACCCTGGAATCAAAGCTTTCTTAACAGCTCGCTTGGCTTTTCCGGTTGTTCTTGCCTTTATTGATTTCTTTATACTGGGTGTTCTCATTCCAAACTTCATCTTAATCGCCTCCGTTGTTTCAAAAAATCACCTCTTATTACTATCTATCTAATAATGATACTCTTATATATAAATAATGTCTACAATAATTGGGTTGGTGTCTACTTTTAGATTACCACTTCATTTCTGCTCCTTTTGGACTTCCTCCTGCCTCCCCTCCACCTCAAAGTCCAATCCGCCGCTATTTCTCACTCCACCACGCAAAAAAAGGCGGATTGCTTTGCAATCCGCCAGTCTCAATCAACCAGTCTAAACCTCCATCAGCCAATTCCACCAAGTAAAGCACCTGCAATAAGTGCAACAAGTGAAAGTGGGACAAGGACATATTTGCCAAGTGGTACAAACCACTTTCCAATAGGCTTATCTGCACCTGCATTAACAGCATCAACAGCAAACTTCTTTCCTGCAACCCAGAAGAACATAATTGCTGCGAGCATTGCGCCAAGTGGGCAGATATAGATAGATACTGCGTCCATCCAGCCTGATACAATACCCTGTATTACAAGTGACACAACACAGCCAGCCACTGCAATAATTCCAACAGATGCAACACGGTTAAGCTTAAGCTTCTCCTGAATAGTTGCAACCGGAGCTTCATACAGATTAACAAGTGAGCTCATGCCGGCAAACAGAACACATACATAGAATACAATTCCTACAATCTTGCCACCCGGCATACCATTAAATACATTTACAAGATAGATAAACATAAGTCCGGGACCACCTGAAGATAACTCGGCACCGCCTGCTGCCATACCTGGAATAATAACAAATGCAGCTAATAAAGCAGCAATAGTATCAAATACAGCAACATTTCTTGCTGAAGTAACAACATTTTCCTTATCACTAAGATATGAACCATAGATAACAGTTCCGTTACCTGCGATAGACAGTGAGAAGAACGCCTGACCAAATGCATATATCCAGAGCTTTATATCAAGAATTCCCTTAGGATTAAGGGTAAAAATGTATTTATAACCTGCACTTGAACCAGGAAGCGTGAAGATATATATTCCAAGTCCTACAAACATGATGAAAAGCAAAGGCATCATGACCTTGTTTGCTTTCTCAATTCCGCCTGCAATACCAAGTGCCATAATAACAGCAGTTACAACCATCGCGATTATAAGCCACATATTATTGCCAAATGAGCTTGCTGTACTTCCAAACATACCACCAATAGCTGACATATCATTGCCCATTGCTGAAAGCTTTCCAGAAAATGCAAGATAAGTATATTTGAATATCCAGCCAACAACTACAGTATAGCCCATTGCCAAAGCCAGTGAGCCAAGCACAGGAATAAAACCAATTGCCTCACCTGCTTTTCTCTTTCCTGTACGCATCTGCATACAGTCGCCAAATGCTTTAATAGGTCCGCCCTTAGTCGCACGGCCAAGTGCCATCTCCTCTATAACACCTGTTGAACCTATCAGTATTACAAATATTACATAAGGTATTAAAAATGTCATACCACCCCATGCAGATACCATATATGGAAAACGCCATATATTTCCCATTCCTACTGCCGAACCGATACAGGCAAGAATAAAACCTGTACGGCTCTTAAAGCCATCTCTTTCCAATTCAATTCCGTTATTTCCCATAACTTTAGTTCCTTTCTTTCTCATATTGTGAATAGCCACATTTACTATACATTTTCCTGCAAAGATATCTTATACACAAAAAAGCAAAGAAACCATTACCCCTTCCGGGTCATGGCTCCTTTGCCTTTGATGTCTGTATAATATACCATTGTGTTATTCCTGTAAAATACATGTTGGTTATCTAACCATAACCAAAAATAATAGTTAAACTACATAATCCACATCTGTGCCAGATACATCACAACTGGCATCGTAATAATTGAAAACAGCGTTGACAGGCAGACCATACATACCGCCCGCTCATAATCCTGCCCGAATTTCTGTGCAAATATTGCCGTACTCGTTCCAACTGGTGTTGCCGCAGCAATCAGTGTAATCATTCCAATCTGACCATGTCCCACAGGTATAATATAAAGTACAAGCAGTGTAAGCAACGGAATTATTATAAGCCTGACAAACGATGCCAGATACAGGGATGGATTAAGCAGTAAGTCACAGATTCTGACACATGACAGATAATATCCCAGTACTATCATGGCTGCAGGTGTATTAAGTGCTGCAACTCCAGCCATCGTGCTGTTTATTACACCTGGCAGTTTAATTCCCGTAATAAAAAGAAACAATCCTATAACAAGTGATATTGTCACAGGATTGACAAATACCTTTTTTATATTTATCATATCCTTGCGGCGGGTTATTATCACAATACCGTATGTCCACTGCAACAGATTAAGAATACTTGCTCTTTCAGAAGATGCTGCGCGTGCTGTCAGTGAAAGTCTTGGAGATGCCGGCGAAATAAGGCTCTGTCTCCGCTCAAGTGCAGTTCTTGTCAGCAATGTACTTAAAGATTTTATCCATGAGCACCCTCATGTCAGCTTTTCAATATCTTCTGAACCAAAAGGGTGTGACCTGCTGATTGACTCTGTCTCATCAGCTTATGATATTCCAGACAATGCACATCTTCTTATGACAGAAGAAATCTGCCTTGCTGTTTCATCATCACATCCACTTGCCCATACCGGACACATATCAGTAGAACAGATGATGGACGAGAAATTCATTGACCTTGCAGATACTCCATCTTACGCCGGAGTGTTCAATTCAATATTCAGTAAATTTAAGAAAACTCCTCAGATAGCCTACTCATGCAATGATTACATATTACAGGGCAAGCTCATAAGTCTCGGTCTTGGAGTATCATTTGTTGCCTCTGTAACATGGACAAGCAGCAGCCTTCCTGAAAACATAAGCCTGCTGCATATAGATGACTGTCCACATTTCAGAAGCATTTATTATCAGCCGCTTGGCTCATTCTGCTCAGAAAATCAGCGAATCTTCGAGCACCAGCTTGAAGAATATTTCAAGAAATTGAATAAATAATGCACCTGTGTATTTTAATGCACTTCTAATGGTGTGTCTTCACCGGCTGCAAACTGCACAACACTCTTAACTGAAGACTCAACCATGTCAGACACAGCCTGATCTGTGAAAAATGCAATGTGAGGTGTGACAATAGTATTCTGGAAAGACTTAAGTATGATGTAATCGTGATTAACAACAAGGTCATCATACTTACGGTCTGTACGGATAAAATCATCTTCACCCTCGCAGCAGTCAGTTCCAACTGAACCAATCTTGCCACTCTCAACAGCCTCAATCAGATTCTTTGTATCAACAAGTGCACCTCTAGCCGCATTTATAAGGATAACGCCATCCTTCATCTTTGCAATTGAATCCTTATTAATCATATGATATGTCTCATCACTTAAAAAAGTATGAAGCGAGATAATATCTGACTTAGCGTACAATTCATCAAGCGTTACATATTCAACATTTTCAAGGTCTTTTGCAGGGTATGGGTCATACGCAATAATCTTACATCCAAATCCTGAAAGATTCTTAATTACTGCCTTTCCAATTCTTCCTGTTCCGATAATACCTACTGTCATATTCTGCATTTCTCGTCCACATATAGGACCAAGTGAATAATCCGCTGTGTGCGAACGCATCATTACATACAAAGCCTTGCGGATACACATAAGCATAAGCATTACTGTATAATTGGCAACTGAATATGGCGAATATCCGCTGTGTGCAACACGGATTCCAAGGCGCTTTGCTGCCTCAAGGTCAACACTGTTATATCCGATTGTCCTGAAACCGATATACTTAACACCTTCTGCTGCAAGCTTTTCAAGAACAGGTGCTGACAAGTCACACATGCCATCGCACACCGACATAGCCTCACAGCCTTTGACACTTTCTATATCACCTGCTGTAAATCCGCTTCTATTAATCTGTAATTCCACCTTGTATACATTTGCAAATGTATCAAAATACTGTTTTTCATCTGGACGAACGCTGAATGCTGCTATCTTCATAATGTTTCACTCCTCCTACTTAATCCACTCGTATGTAAGTTTTCCAAGGATCTCGATTCCCTTAACAATCTGTTCATCAGAAGGTGTCGAATAGTTAAGTCTGAATCCATTAGATTTCTGGTTCTCATCTGCTAAGAACGCTGCTCCCGGAACTGAAAGAACGCCTCTGTTAATGGCCTCCCTTACAAATGGTGCAGAATCCATTCCATCTGGCAGGAATGCCATTACAAAAAGTCCACCCTCAGGGTGACCGAAGGTTACTGAAGGATGGAATTCCTTCTTCATGCACTCCATCATGAGATTACATTTATGCTCATACACCTTTCTTGAATCCTCGAGATGCTTGTCAAAATCATAGTTATTAATATATTCATTACAAATGTACTGGAAAAGTACAGTTGAATGTACATCTGTGCACTGCTTTGCAACTGTAAGCGGTCCTGTGAGCGACTTGTTGAACACAAGAAAGCCAAGACGGAATGCAGGTGCCATTACCTTTGAGAAGCTTCCTGCATATATAACCCTGCCCTCTGTATCCATTGATTTGATAGTTGGCACATTTTCACCTGCAAATCTTAATTCACCGTAAGGATTGTCCTCTAATATTGCGATATCATATTTGCAGCAAAGCTCATACACTTTTTTTCTCTTCTCAAGAGAAGTTGTGATTCCTGTAGGATTCTGAAAAGATGGAATTGTGTATAAAAGCTTTGCATCAGGATTAGCCTTTAAAGCCTCCTCAAGCGCATTTATATTCATTCCGTCCTGCTCCATTGGGATTCCTACAAGCTTTGCACCGTAAGAACGGAATGTATTAAGGCAGCCTACAAATGCAGGCTCTTCAGTAAGCACAACGTCTCCTTCATTAACAAGTGCCTTAGTTGTAAGGTCCGCACACTGCTGTCCGCCTGACACTATGAAAAGCTCATTATTCTCGAAATCAAAGCCTTCCTTCTTCTCAAGATATTTCTTCATGGTATCACGCAGAGGTGTATAACCTTCACTCAGTCCATACTGTAATAAAGAGACAGGATTCTCGCTGAGTCCCTTTGCTGCTATCTCTTCTATCTCCTTGCATGGGAATGTCTCTGCTGACGGATTGCCACCACCAAAAGATATAATATCCTTGCTTGCTCCTAACTTAAAAAGTTCTCGTATCATCGAACCATGTACACCTGATAAACGATTAGAAATCTCGTATTCCATATATATATTTCCTCCTTCAAATACTTGCTAATGTAAAAAAGGGGCCAGAATCCCCTAAAGATTTCCGGCTCCTTTGCCTTTGATAATGGTATCATAACCCCATTTGTCATTCCTGTAAAATAAATGTTGGTTATTAAATCATAAATCGTAGTAATAGTTATTCTTTTTAAATATTATAAAATTATCAGATAACTTTTCACTTATCCCAGCTTCCCTCTTTTCTTAAGACATACGAATGCGGCAGCGCTTATCACAACCGATAACACTGAACCTGCCGGTGCAGCATGTCCCCTGTGGTTGGCAATCATCGTTATTATAATGAACGCAATCTGAATACAACCATCCTGTATTGCAACCGGAATTAGTATTCCAAGACTGACCTTAATGTCACTAATTCATATTCTGTTGCAATTCTTTTATGTTGTCCAAATCAGACAAATCCATTCCTTCATATCTCTCAACAAAATCTATCAATGTTGATTTACGAACCTTTAGACTACCTAACCGAAGTGCAGGTAATAGTTTTCTGTTAATCAGCTCATATACCAGATGCACATTCACCCCTAACACCGCTGCCGTCTCACGCACATTGTACAAAAGCTTTTCGTCTTTTGAATAGCATTTAAATCTGTGAAATACGCTAAATACAGACTGAACAATTTCCAATATGTTTGATCCCAAATCAAAGCCTTTTCTTCACTCGCTTTTATAATACGTGGAAAAACATAATTTGTAGAAATCATTTTTATAGTTAATCCATAATTATTACAAACAGATTCTATCACCCTATCTATATGATCTGCTGTATATTCAGAACCATTATCACGTACAATACTATTTTCATATATAAAATCATCAATTGTCATTCATATCACCTTTTTCTAAACTCATCAATTATAAGGTCATCACAACTAATTGAATCATTTTTTATTTGTGCTTTTTATTTCCGCTACCAGTTCTTCATACTTACGTTCGTCAATAATATATTTCCGTTTAATCAGTATATAAGCAGCTCCTATAGAAATTACCGGAACAGCTACAATTCCAAGACGCAATATAAATCTTTGTCCGGCATCTGCTGTCTGAATAAATTTATCTGCCTGTACAATTACATTTTCCGAAGTAAGTTCTCCTGTACCAGCTTTTATTTCTAATCCGGATATTTTCTGACTGATTGCATAAATATTGCTTATAATCAGTATTAACGCAACAACCGCCTGATCAACTGCACTTGCCAGCTTTGTTGCAAAAGATCTTACTGCTGAGATAATACTGTCATGTCGTTCATGAAACCGGACTTCATCATACTCTATGGTATTATTTAACATGACAATCATCGTCATATTAAATGCTCCTTGTGAAAAGAAGATCAGAAAACCGATGATATTCAGTAAAACAACACTCTTTGGTAAAATGTAGCCTACACTCATAAAAAGCATATACCCAATGACCGTAATGATGGTAGCTGCAGTTATAATCTGATTTCGTGTGAATTTTGAGGAAAGCCACGCAAAAGATGCCTCTGATATTAGCGTTCCTAATCCATACATAATTGTAAACCAAAATACAAGACTGCCACCTACAGAATATCCAAATTCAAAATAAAAGAAATTCATTCCAATCATAATCAGAAGACCATTTCCGATTTGGAATAATAAACATGCAATTCCAATCACTATCAACTGATCATTTCTCAGGAATATATGAAACATATCTTTTAATGACAGTGTTCTCTTCTTTTCCGGTCTTTTTCTCTCTTTTACTCCAAACACTGTAAGTAGCTGGAAACCAATAAAACAAAAAGCAATCACAATCGCAGCCGTCCGATATGCCATAATCGCATTTCCAGCTACCATATCAGGGAGCAGACCTGCAACAGAAAACTGTCCGATACAGATAAAAATTCCCTGTACGGTTACCAGCCAGTTCCGTTCTCCAGGATCTGATGTAAGACTCGGCAACATTCCCCAATAGGCAATATCATTCATTGTGTAAGTCATTCCCCATAAAAGATATCCCACTCCAAAAAATGCAACAAATCCCCATCCTTCCGGCCTTACTGTAAACAAGCAGATAATTATCAGGCTGTTTAAAATTACTCCTATAAAAATCCAAGGTTTAAATTTTCCAGCTTTCAAATGCGAATTTTCAATAATAATTCCCATCATTGGATCATTAATGGCATCCCACAGCAGACACACTACCATAATTGCTGATATTACTGCATATTGGGCAACTGTCAGTTTCATCGTATATTGAATATATGTAAGAAGAAACATAGAGACGAGTGCATACGCCATATCTCTTCCGGTTGCTCCTATACAATAGCTCCATTTTGTGCGTTTATCCAATTTATTGTTTTCCATATACGACTCCCCCTCTCTCTATTTCTTCAGCAGTCTTTTAAAAGCCTGCAGATATTTTTTATTTGCATTGTAAACTAACATATCGATTAACTTCGGAGTTGCAATTCCACCACTGGTTGCAATCAGTCCTTCCAGATTTCCTTCTTCGACTCCCATTTTTACCATTTTAAAGGCCGGGTCCCGCTCTGATTTTCCCCCAAGTATAATCTTAAGTCCGATATGTACGACTCCACGAACAAATTTTCCAAACATGGAGACATTTACCACATCCTGATAGGAATCGTAAACCGTATACTCTCCACGCTTTTTTTCTTTGTCATGTTTTGGTTCACCGCCTAATAGCTGATAAAATTGTTCTGCACTGATTTCCATTCCATGTGGCTGCTCTCTAAAATAATCCGGAAACAGTTCTCTTTCATTTCTAAAATAACTATTTCCTACTACTTCCATATTCGCCTTTAATTGCAAATCATGTACCGATGCTCCGATACAGATCTGATATTTGCCGCTTAACATGGAAAAGGCTTTTTTCTCTACATCATAGACGGAAAAACTTCTTTCATCCAGCTCTAATATAACTTCTTTTTCTTCTCCCGGATGCAGATATATTTTTTGAAATCCCTTTAGCTCTATATGGCTTCTGATAACATCTGATTCAATCGGGCAGATATATAACTGTGCTATTTCTGCTCCACTCACTTTTCCGATATTTTTAATTTTAAAACGAATTTGTATCTTTCCACCACTATATACTTCCGGTACATTCAATTCCGAATAGGAAAAAGAAGTATAGGAAAGTCCATAACCAAACGGATATTTTACCGGAACATGGAATGTCTCATAGTAACGATAACCTACAAAAATGCTTTCCCTGTATTCTACATCATCATTCGGAGGTGCAAAATATCTCCATGCCGGGGTATCTTTTTCTGAAAACGGAATTGTCTCTGCCAATTTACCGGATGGATTCACCTCTCCACTGATTAAGTCAGCAACAGATTCCCCTACAGCCTGTCCTCCGAGGTACATGTGAAGAATTGCTCCTACATTCTTTTCAAAACTAAAATCCATAGGCGCACCACCGAAACTAATTGCTGCAATATGATCTTTTCCGACAGTTTCTGCAATTTCAGCCAACAGCTCTTCCTGATTTTGAGGAATTTTAAGATTTTTCCTGTCGTATCCTTCTCCTTCGTAAGATTCTGTAAGACCGATAAAATATAGAATCACACAATCCTTTTTTCTATATTCCTGTTTCAGTTTTTCTATCGTATCCTGTAGTTGCTTTTCTCCTAATTCCTCCGTTTCATTCTGATATCCCTGTATATAAGTTACCTGATATCCTTTTTCACGTATTGCTTCAATCGCATTTGTCATCTTCATCGGCTGGATATGACTGCTCCCACCTCCCTGAAACCGCATCTGCCTGGCAAGCTCTCCAATAATGATTACCTTCTTCTCTTTTTCAATTGGCAAAACACTATTATTTTTCAAAAGTACTGCACTTTCATTTTCCAGTTTACGTGCCACCTGATTCTGTTCTTCCATATCTACCTCATAATTTTCTTCTATATTTTTATGAAGTGATACAAAATTCTGCAGAACATTCTTAGTCCAGTTATCCAGTTCCTGATCTGTAATCCGGCCATCCTTATACGCTTCTTTTAACACATCTGTGTGGAAGCCTTTCGGATCTGGCATTTCCAGTGTCAGACCATTTTTCATACAGCTTACAATATCATTTGCTGCTCCCCAATCCGACACCACACCACCTTGATATTTCCATTCTTTTCTCAGAACATCTGTCAGTAAGTATTTATTTCTTGCTCCAAATTCGCCATTAATCCTGTTGTATGAAGCCATTACAGAAGTCGGTTTTGCTTTTTTCACAACTTCTTCAAAAGCCGACAGATATATTTCCCTAAGAGTTCTTTCATCAATCTGGCTATTGGATGTCATTCGTCTTGTTTCTTGTGAATTAACAGCATAATGCTTTAAACTCGTACCTATTCCAAGGCTCTGTACACCTTCGATATATCCCGTTGCCAGCTTTCCTGTCAAATACGGATCTTCACTGAAATATTCAAAATTTCTTCCGCATAAAGGAGAACGCTTGATATTGATTCCGCAGCCTAGCACAATGGATATCTGCTCTTTTTTTGCTTCTTTCGCAATCGCTTCACCCATCTTTTTAACAATAGCAGGATTCCAACTGCAGGCTATTGCACTTGCAGTTGGAAAACAGGTTGCTGGCTTACTGGTTTCAATATCCCCAATCTTTTCCTGCTCCAGTTTTCGAATCCCATGTGGTCCGTCTGTCATCATAATAGAGGGGATTTTTCCATTACAGTCATAAGTATGCCAATCACCAACACCGCCTAAAAGCCGGATTTTTTCATCTATTGTTAACTGTTCACATATTTTATCAATGTTCATCTCTTTTCCTCTCTTTTAATCTCTTAATTGCATTTTATCTATTTCCGGCATATAATTATATCGATTTATCGTGTTTTATGTCAATTTATCGTGTTTTTGACAGGAGGAATCACCTATGTATAAAATGAAGTCAGACATCAATTTTTCACTCACACATGAAATGTTGGAAAATGCAGAAAATGAACGGATACATACATCTTATGCACAGGAAAAAGCAATTCTCGAATGTGTTTCAAACGGAGATATTCACGCATTGGAGAATACCTATTATTCACTCCCAACAACTGTTTACGGAAAGATGACCTCTTCCAATTCCAAATTAAAATTACTTTTTTATGCAAGTATTGCTAATACAACTTTAGTTACCAGATATGCCATCGAAGGAGGACTTAATGAGGAAACTGCTTTTTCCTTAAGTGATGTATATATACGAAAAATGGAACAATGTACCGATGTTGACGCTTTAATGAAATTAAATGAACAGATGGCTATTGAATTTACGCTTCGTGTTGCTGAGGCAAAAAAGACGCCAAAAAATTACTATTCACCAGCTATTTCTCGCGTCATTGATTATATCTATCATGGAAAAAATAAAACTTTAACCTTAAATCAACTGGCATCTTTAGTTAATTTAACACCTAAATATCTGTCTGCCCTGTTCCATAAAGAAACCGGACAGACGCTTACTGTTTTTATCCATAAAGTTCTTATCGAAAAGGCAAAGAATTTGCTGGCACATTCAGACTACAGTCTAGGCGAAATCAGTACTTACTTGAATTTTTCATCTCAAAGTTATTTTATTTCTATTTTTAAGCGATACACTGGTATAACCCCTGGACAATATCGTAAACTGCACCGCCAGATTAGTTGGTAAAGTAAAGAATAAAATAAGAATATCGATGATTAAACGTTACTATCGCCAGAACTTTTCTCATCTTAGAGATAAAAGAAAGCTACCAGTTTTTTTCCTCTGATAGCTTTCCATTCATTCTTATTCTGTTGGGAACATCGCTGCTTCCAGCTTACTCATCTCTGTATCCGAAAGACCATATTTTCCTGAATTATCTTTTTCCACGGATACGTTTACAGTAACAGCTTTCCCATAACTGTTCTTTTCAAGACTCTTCTGGACACTTTCTGTTAATACAGCTGCAAAGACTTCCGGATCATTTCCATCCAATCCCTGCTTTATTTTTTCATTGCTTACCTCTGTAGAGCTTTGTTGCAATGTCTGAAATACATTGGATGGTTCAACTTGTACACTTACTGTATAGACTCCATCCTCTTCTTTCACATCTTGTACTTTGTATTTTGCCAGTTTCTTTACTTCTGTCAGTTTTTCCGCATAATCAGCAATTCCTTTATCCGTAATGTTATCGGAATCATCAAATTGCTGTTGGATACTCTCATTAAAATCCTCTTCGATTTCTTTCTTGGCATCTTTTTCCGAGATTTCTAACAGATTCGCATAGTCCTTATATTCTCCATGATAGTATGCATCAAGAGAACTTTGGACGTAGGATTTGGCATCAAAGTCTGGTTGTCTGGAGCAAGCTGATAACAATATACATACTATAATTCCTATACTTATGCACAAAACACAATTCTTCTTTTGCATATTCTCTCCTTCACGCTTTATTTATCTTCAATTTTTATCGAAAATAACATTTTTAAATACTGTTCTATTGACTCCTTTTGAACTTTTCTTTCAATATTATATGGAATGCACATAAAAAACTCCACATAACCATTATCAATAAAACTCAGCAATACTTCTCCATTTTCTGTTAAAAAATGTACATATTTTTTATTACATTTACTTTCAAATTTAATATTCGACATTTGCTTGTATATTTTTTTGTAATGATTTTTTATGCTTACTTCATCTGTACAATCAGTTCCATCACCTATCAAAAAAGAAATATACAACTTATCATAATCTTCATTTCTATATGTCATATAAGAATCTGTATGACCATCACCAATATTTTTATAATGCTCATTTGGAATCGAATAACTAATTATTTTCCCCTCTAATGTTTCTTTTTCATCAATTCTAATTTCACATGGTTCAAACATTTTTTTTATAAACAAGCCCAATTCATAATCCGACATTTCTATAAAATTAATATAATCTTTTTCTTCCGTTTTTCGCGAATATCCCCCTCTATTATTCCGTTCCCATCTTCTAATTTCTAATTCATCTCCATTTTGTTTCAAATCAATTCTTTGATAATTCTTGGAAAATGTTGGAAAACTTTTATATTTTGTTTGTTTCCAAAAATTGTTTAATTGAGATTCGTCTACTTTTGGGGAACTTTCTGCAATTTTTATTCCTTTTCTAATTGCACAGCCTATCTTATCTATTGTTTCTTCAGCCATAATTTCAATTGTAGGTTCGATAGAAATATAACATCCCATAAACCTTTCAATGGCATTAGGCACAATTAAGAAACCATATTTTTGATTATAATATACAGAAATCATATCCGTTTTCTCCTCTCTATTACTTAAGGGGAATAAAATATTCCCCTTAAGCTATTTACTTTGCTATTATTTTCCTACTGTAATAATGAGTTTAACACCTTTATCAATACCATGTTTTGTAGCATTATTAACTGCATTTATCTGAGCTTCGCTTAATGTTACATTTGGAACAACTACTTGTAATTGTCTACCCACTATTTCTTCCGCATTAACAAATTTACCATTAAATGTTTCTCCTATAAATCCTGAAACTTTATTAATGTCCTTGACAATTACCTTTTCCAATTTATTACCATTTTGATAAGTCTTTGCACCTAAGTCTCGGCTTTTAACACTAGTCACAACACCATTTTCTACTTTATCTATGGTCGGGAAATTGTGTCCCAAGTTATTTCCCATAGCTTTGTCAATAATATCTCCTCGCTCTAATGGTGGTTTTTCCCAAGTGCCTTCTGGCAATTTTGTTTCGGTTACTTCTGCAACTAATTTTTTAAACGATTTATCAATCCCATCATTATGGGTACTTCCTGCACTCCTTACTACATTCAAAAGTTTCCCAGCCCCATAACTAAGGCCACCCATAACGCCACCTGTCACTGCTCCTGCAATACCACCGACTAACGTATCTTTTGCTACTTGTTTCAGACTATTTCCAGACAAACCTGAATTCACTGCACTATATGAAGCTCCACCAATAGCTCCAATAACTGCTCCTGAAACCATCGCCGTTCCTAAGCCACCCATTGCTGGCAATGCTGCCAGAACTGCTCCAGCTGCTAAACCGCCTGTTGCAGCAACCACAACACCTG